>JAAUXT010012384.1_pt1 | contig 47766 bp, 43 predicted proteins | sample 7278171 | NCBI WGS metagenome assembly JAAUXT01 (sample SAMN14350112, study PRJNA611818) | marine sediment metagenome | isolation source: surface marine sediment (1.8m) | place: French Polynesia: Moorea | collected 2018-08
ACTATCACTCATAATAAATAGTGGACAACACAAACTAGATAATCTTCAGGGGTCAAAAGATTGAGGTCAGGAGCATATTGCAAAATGAGATACTATCTGACAGGGAGGACAATTGAGTATTGAACATTGTTAGAGAATTCAGCATTTCAGAAAAATCCTATTCCTGAGATAGAGCGGTGAATCGGTCAAATAAAAAGCGAACCTCGTACTGTTTCAATTCGTTGTGTACACACAAACTGCGGAACAATGGAAACATCTGTCGGTGCTGAGTCGGACAGGTGATCAATTTGTACAGCGTGATTAAGTTCCTCCACATGAGTGCGGAGCTGAGAAAAAAAAAAGTGATCTGTCTGGTGGAGTGGAGTCCTCTGCCACGAGACTCACCAACCAGCTGCGGTGAAACCAATGAGATGCACCGAAAGTCTGGATTGCGAAAACATTGAATTTTGAAGAACCCGTTTTGGTTACCTTCTTGACCCACGTTGTTTTCAACAGGTGTCATTTCTTTTCGGACATGTATCACCTCGTCTGATTCTGGTTTATTTAATTCAGTAGCGTGAGTGCGTGAAATGACCGTGTGCACCATTTTGTACTTCATCGTGATTGATGTGAATCCATAAAGTTTGAACGACGGGAAACGTGCGGCAGGAAACGCTCTTTGGTGTGGATGTCACTGATGAAGTTCGTGTCAAATGCGCCGAGAGGGAAATTCACAAGGCGCTTTTGCACCGTGTCGCAATTACATTGCAGAAAAAGTGTTTTGGATGCGAGCTTTCAGACGCTATACATGAATCAGGGGTTACTGTGCACAATAGTGTGTTTGTCCAAGGATTTCTGTGTGGTACACAACTTGGCACACAATGATTGCTGCAAAAAGGGGAGTCGTGTTCAGCGGTGGGAACTTTTAGTGGTCGTGTTGATTGCATGTCAATGAGGTCGGCTTGTCGGCATCTCAACAGGAAGGTGGTCTCTTGTCGTGGGATATTTCGGTGTTTGGAGAAGATCCGCCAATAATGTTCACCTTTTCATCAGACGAAGATTTGGTTGCGGCACATGTCACACAATGGAACATCGTTGGCATCAAAAACGAGCACGTCGGGCCTTGGTCTGTCTGTGAATGTGATGTCCATTGCAAGACAACTGGGAAACACAGAATGTGTTCCTTTTGGACACAGAGTTTGTTTATTTTGGACCTTCCGTTTGCTGGAATTGCACTGAAATTTGTCCTGATTGTTTCGAAGTTCGGCACAGTCGAGCGAAAAAGTGCCCAACACGCAGACTTGAACAAGTCATTCATTGCTAGTTTACGATGTTGTCTCATTTGTCGGAAAGCCAAAGCTGCCCCAAATGGAGCCAGACCCATGTCATACGATATCTCTGCAACAGGGCAACTGCATCAATAACCGGACAATTTTCATTGATTTACACCCAGCCGGACTGTAATGCGCCTCGTAAACATTGCGCGAGCGCGAGGTTTGTCCCCCGGACGGTGTGACCTTCGCAACAGATCACCGCTCTTGGCAACCCAATGTGTACCAAGGCACACAGATGGGTAGCGTGCAATGTTTGACACTGTGTGAATCTGCTTGGCAGAGTGACATCGTGCACTCCGAGTCAATGAAGCCAAACACAGGAAAATTTTGTCAGATTCAAATTGAGGTGCCGTTCCACGTCCCACGTGCCCGTGGCGGGTTCAGGTTGAATGTCTGCGGTTACTACGCTGTTTTGAGTCGAGTCGGTCTGTTGCACTGACAGGCGCGTGGAGCAGCTGCGCTGACTGGTCCACCGATTCCATCCAGAACCAACTCATATGGTATTTTTATCGGCATTCGATTCCCCGGAGAGAAGACAGTTGGATTGGGATGCTGCGTTTCTCTGGTCATGTTTGAAAACAATTTGGGGTTCTGGTTTGAGTTCCATTGACAACAGGTCGGTGTGGAGTTCTTGAAAAATGTCCCCGAACACAGAATGCGTGCACCACAGACTGCGTGTTCTGACCGTCAGGGATTCCAGCCCCACAAGAACCTGATTGGGAGGTGTGGAATTCCAGCTGAGGGTGATGCCATTCTTTCTCGGGGCACCCTGGGCTTGGAGTCAGCTTGTGACTTTGAATGAGCGGCCGAAGTAATTTGACCAATTTTACAGCGCCGTGGAGCTTGATGCTTTCTCATCAAAGACTGAAGCTGCGAGAAAAAGAACTAATTGCGGCAACTGAGTGAATCTTGTGCGTGGTGCCGTGTCGTTTGCCTTTTGTATGTTGCGTCAGATACTCAACTTGTATTTCCTGAACGACTCTGGTTGAGGCGAAGTGATTGAATGTGCAAGCGTAGACAACAATAGTGACAAAACAACAGGGCAATTTTCCAGGAGATGTGCTTGCCCCCATACCAAGGTAAAATTTAACGGACGTTCCGCCAACACATTGTAGCGCGACAGAGGGAACTCGAGTGTTGTTGTTCAAAATCAAGAAACAGACCACAAAATGACAAGACGCTCGAATGAACAGTCCAACGTCTTTTCCTCTTTGTCTCGAGAACAAATCAACTGTCGTTTCGCAGCGCTCTGCTGGATGAGTTACGGCGTTTGTTTCTTGACTGACACCTGAGGACTTCTGTGCTGATGGAGTGCCTGTGTTTGAGACACCGGAGAATGTCAAGGGCAGACCTGTTCCATACTTGTCCTCGGATCGTTAATTGTGTGGCGCTGAAACAGAGTTTTTCTTCGCAGTCTGTTTGCCCTCCGGATTTGAACCACCCTGACCTTGCAAGGAGGGAAGAGGCTCATCACTCGTACGACCAAGTGACTTTCATCCACAAAATTTTGACGTGTTCCAAGTTTGGTTACCTTTTTGAATTGGCCGGTTTGCCAAATATGGCAAAAGTGAAAATGAAATTCGTACAAAGTAGATTTGTTCTTGCTTGTTCGTTGATGTTTTGCTCGCGCATTGTTCTGTTGTCATCATTGTGCATGTCGCACACACACGCGTTACACGCCGTGTTTACATTTGCAGACTGCGCGGCGTGAAGCTGTGACGGCGGCGGCGGAGACGCGAGCCCCGGATCCGATCGATCTGGTCCAATCGCAGCAGTGAAGCAGCGCCCGGACCGAGCTGCTCAAGAAGCTGCCTCTGCATTGGTCCTCCCAGCACTTCCTGTCAAAATGGCGGATCTAGTCACCAATGGAGTGAAGAGCATCTCTGTCCAAGGTAGAGTGACAGCTGTTTTGCATTGTGTTTTTTCTAATGAATTGATTTGTACCAATTAATCTTGCCAGACTGTTGTTATGGTGAGCAGTGCATGATGAGGTCATGTGACTGGTAGCTAAGGCTGTTAGTGTAGCCTGGGTTGGTTGACTCGTTGAAACTCACTTTTGGTGTAGTATTGTGTATGGAAGGCAGGCAGCTAGTCGCCTCATCAAGTCACTGCGTCATATCATGCCATTCATGCAAAGGAATTAACATCCATGCGGACACGAAAAAAATGCAAACGACATGTTTTCATCCGCTATAGCAAGGACAGGTGGTGTCGAATTCGCGCGTTCTTTTGTGGGCAAACGCAGTGGCCATTGCACTCTTGCAACTTCATACTGACAGAAATTGTTTCAAACTTTCAGACGGGTAGATCTGGTTGGCCCAAAAGGGACAAAACAAAACGTATCCCAGATGTGCGTGGGTGGTGATCGCTCAATTGAGACTGATTCCTTATTTTCACTTTCAGATTTGCTGATTTTGTGTGTCACGTTTCTGTCCTGGATCCATTGCATTTGTTTTTCTGAAAACCCCCTTCGCACGTTCCACATGATGTGTGTCCCATTTGTTGTGGTCCGTTGTGTATTACCCATTGACTTTTGAAGCGAATTTACGGCCCCTATCAATTATGCATCCTCGAGGTTATTAGGATTGGATTAATAACCGGTCGTGCACAAAAGAAGCTGCGCTGTGATGTGCATGATTTGTACGATTTTGTGTCCGTCCCATTGATCCGAAATTGGCTGATGTAAATCGAGAACGACGTTGCACGAGTGAAAAGGCCATTTAGGACACAAAACCTGCGTAAACGGGAAGGCGATGAAAATTGTTTTTGTCTCTGAGAGATTCAGTCAGCAATAATTTCCTTGTCCAACACAGCTTATAGATTGGCAGGTTGTGTCGCAACACGGCTGTCTGTTTATGGTTGTGGGGGATTCTGGTGCGCATTTCAAGGCATTGATTTTCAGAATTGATCAGGGCAGACCCGATTCTCGTGTGTTTACATTGAATGGCGCTCACATCTTCTGCAGTCGTATCGGAGCTCTCAAGTGACACCATTGGAACAGAGCTGGAGTGGCTTCTTCAAAATTAAACTTGAGGTTTTTGCACACACGCAAGAGGTTTTTCAAAGCGAGCCCTTCAATTTCCTTGGTTTGTATTCTTTCCAGTTCTTTTGAGTCTGAGAAATCAAGCGTCATTGGTCTAACTTCCCTTGGTCTGTTGTCACGTGTCCTTTTGCCTCAGTTCCATTCAGCTCATTGAAAAAAGAGACATTGGCGGGGACTTCCTTGTGTAGATGTTGTGCAGCTTTGGACCACATTATGATGACATTTTTCAACCGGTCTCAAATTGGCTGCTGATGACTCAACTGTCCTGCCATCAGCGCAGCAATTCGAAAGCCTGCACAACCACACTGCAAAATGTCGGGACTCCCCTTCAACTTCCAAATGAATGAGTTTCTGGAATTTCTTGTCATTGGTTGGACAGAGTTGGAATCTGACGAGCACGATTGAAATGTCTGCCATTCCCACCTTCCCAGAGATCCCCGCTATGATCATTCGTCTCGGCGCCCCAGAGACCCTGCAGCTTCACATGTCTCCAGTCTCGCAATGGAAGCGCGTTTTAACGGATGTGCACAAGCGGCTCAGGTTTCACGCGGTGTGTAATGCAATAACGTCCCAGCGTGACCCACTTCCAGCTGGTTGAGACGTGCGGCTCCACGAAGAGGCTGAGAGACCCTCCTGCTTTGGGGGCCTTCTTGGCACCAGGCTGTCTGGTGACTGCATGGAACTGCGTGCGTCCGTCCATGTGTACCATGACTGTGATGTGTGCTTTTTGAGACGAGTGCAGAGCTAATGGGCAGCAAGCAGGCTCACGCACACGCTCACACATTTACAAACATACCACCGAAAAGTACAGTCAAAATTTACGCCCAACCATCAAACCTGCCAGGCTGACGGAACAGGCACGTATCGCTGAGGGAGAAAAAACCCTGACTTGCATCACAGAAATGCGACACCATTTTCAGCTCGCCAGATACAATTGCAGTGTCAAAATGGGCCTCTCGTGTGGAAGCCGTTTCGGACAAGGGACACTCCATTTTGGGTAACGGCAACATTTCGACATTGCAAATTGCATTCAAGCAGTCCGTCGGCGACAGTCGCAACACGCTCGGACCGGCAAGCTGAAGATAAAATTGGAGTAGTTTGTGGTGTCGGCAGGATTGAGACACCATGCCTGTCCAGGCCTCGAGACTGTTTGGGACTTTCGAAAAAGCAATGTCTAGGACTAAGGCTTTCACTGCGCAAAAAAACCCCAACAAAACACAAGACAGACAGTCGAATGCTGCAGGGTCCCACGAATGCAACGCCAGGTCATCTGGCCTTCGTTTCAGACGGTACGAGGAGAAAGTCGCGACGTTGCTGTTTTGTTTTGTCGCGTTTGCGATTGTGGCAAGATTGAAATACCTTTTCCTGTCTTTTGTAGACACTCGTAATCCGAGGGTGAAGCAAGCGACATCTGTGTCGCCTATGCACTGCGTTTCTGACCATTTTTCTCACTTTCAAGATAACCGTACAGTGGCGATCCCTGACTGACACAATCGTCACACTGTAGCAGTGGTAGACTGGTGCTGGGTTTAACTGTGTAGTTTGTCTCCAGATCAGAGCGCTTCTCCCACGGAAGAAAAGCCTGGAATTCCCGACACCATGAACGGCTTGGATCACAGCAGTCTCACCTTGCAACAAGGACAGCAGGGTCCAGGTCAAGATGCCTCTCCGGGTGACTCGAAGCTGTACGAATTTGACCGCGTGTGTTCTGGGTCATCGAGTGCAGAGGGGTCAGCGAGTGCACCCTTGTCGCCACCGGAGGAGTTCTCGGGGCCGCTGGGCGACTCTGCGCGGGGACTGAGCGCCGCTTCCACGGCCTCCGTGTCTCCTCAGTCGCCCGGGGACGCGGATGCCGATCCCTTCTCGATGGGAACTTTGTCAGACTTCACGGCGCCGCCTGAAGAATCTAGTCACGTGAGCGAAGACGTCATGACGTCAGCCCCGCCCCCTGGTGGACCCGTCAGCGCGTCCGTCCTGCAGGAGATCGGAGTGTACGGGGCGCCCCCTCCTGAAGAAAATGGGGATCTGCTGGGTATGGGGAGCAACGACCTGATGGCTGGAGCTGCGCCCAACAGCAACAACCTGGTGTGTTTGGATGAGGATGGGATGGAGATGCCCACGACTCAGGCCCCGGCGGCGCCGCCCAGCAACCCGTTTAGTCACAGTCTCATCGACACGCAGGCGCCCATGGGGCAGTTCGATCTGTTCGCCACAGGGATCAACGGAGCGCAGGCGGGGACGACGAATCCGTTTGACTCGATCCCAGGGCAGCCTCCGATCGGGTTCGCGCCGCCGTCGCTGCAGCCGCGAGAGGCGTTTGTGGAGCCGGTGCCTGCGCCGCAGGCTCAGTCGGCGGCGCCGGGCGGACCTGCGCAGCCTGCCGCCACCACCACCGCTGCGCCCGCGCAGCCCAGCGTGCAAACCTCCCCTCGACCGGGCATGCCGCCCAAAAATGAACCTCTCTTCGTGCGTCAACCAGGGCCTTATGCCACTGGCGTGAAGGAGTCAACAAAGGCCGAGGCTTTGTTGCTCGAGGACGTTCCTGCGAACACAAGCAGCACAGCAGTTCCTCCTCTCGACCTCAGCAGTTTTGACCCGATGGCGACGGAAGCGAGACCGGCTCCAGCTGCCGTCACCAAACCAGCGGAACCTCCAGCGGAACCTGACGCCTCCAAAATCCCGTCTCCCAAGCGAGCAAAGCCCGGCGGCGGCACATCGCCCGCCGCGCCGCAGAGCGCGAAAACAGCGCCGGCGAAAACAGCGACCAACAAGGCGCCCGCAAAAAAAGTGGCAGCACCACCGAGTTCCAGCAAAGCAACGCCGGCAGCGTCTCAGAAAGCGCCGGCGAAGGCATCGCCCAGAGAGTCAGTTGAGAAAAAACCTGCGGCTGCAGCGTCTCCACGAACAGCCACGCCATCCAAAGTGACACCAGCAAAAGCCACGCCAGCAAAGGCGTCGCCAAGGCAACCTCCTGCGCCTGCTCCTGCAAGACAATCACCGCGAACAAGCGCCACCAAAGGTTTCAACTTTTCTCATTCATTTCACATCACCTGCATCTCGTCGTCGGTTCTGATTGGCTAGCTGCTCTGCACTGTTTTAACCACGTGTTTCCGGTGTGTGTCACGTGTTTATTGTTTGCCGCTTCACCCACTCACCCACCTTGCACTGGAATGAACTGTACAAATATTTGATGCAACTTGCAGATTGTTTCTTAGATGTCACATTTGATTTGAAAACACTGCAAGAGTTTCGCACAAGAAAAAGCTGCTTTTGTGCGAAGGGCAAAGTTTGTCACTGGCAGTATTTGTCGTCTGAGTACTCGTGTTTTGGGCACGCAAAACAAGCGCACAAGTCAATCTTCGTTTGAGACGAAGGGCAGAAAGTCAGGAGCGAACACGGGGTTGGTGCCTTCAAAGTTCTTCCACCTCAGAAAAGAAGAAACTTGGTGTTCAAACCCGACGAGACTTTCCTGAAGTCTTGATCACGACACTTCAAACTTGCAGTAATTTCCAATCAGAGCACACGCACTGCACGTCAGTTTTTCAGCACCAGAGAATGTACTAACTCGTTTCTTTGCCGAATGTTTACGTTTTCCCCTCTTGTGACTTCTCGCAAATTTCAAGTGAAAGTCGCGGCTTCGGTCATTTTCTGGAATCCAAGTAAGCTTTATGTTTTGCGACACAGACGAAGTTTGAATTCAGACAAAGTGTGCGGAGACACGTGTTCCAAGGGCTGGTTTCAGATTTCTTGGAGCGTTTTGTGACAGTTGTCGGCTTCGTGCTCGTCAGTCCCCCCCAAAGGCGTTGCAATTCAAATTCTGATTTTCAAAGCACGCTGGTCGGATCGATGTGATTCTATACAGGATCCAGTCATGTGCCCTTGACCCGACTCTTTTTCTGTGTTAATTGGAGATCATTTGAGTTCCACTTTTGAACCGTCAGTGCGTCATGCTAATTTGACAACGACCCGCACAATTGGGGGCAACGGTTGCTGCTTTGCTCCTCATTGGCCCCCTTTTGGCCGTCATAACCACAAAGGGAACCAAAGGCAAACAAATATTGTTGCAAAAGTTGTCACTATACTCTTGCATCACTCAGGTTTTGAGCCTGCGGCCTACGATGCCGTGGGGTTCGTGCAGTCACCCCTTGTCGTGGTCTGTGTGTCTGTGAGGATGGTGACCAGCTTGGTTTTCCGGGGGGGGGGGAGCAACCTGTTTGAAAACGAGTTGATTTTCCTCTGCTTGCAACTTGATTGTTCTCCGTCCCTCCCCCCCCCCTCCCCCACGGAAACCATTTCAAGTTTCTTTTGGGGGTAAACCGACGAAAAAATTTCAACTTTTCCTTTCGTTTCCAATCTTGCGCTGCCTGTTTGTGGACGCGGGCTCGTTGATCTTTGATCTCGTTGGGTTTCCGTGTGATTTGTATCTCTGCAATGGACAAAAGTGTGTGTGTTTGTGGGGGGTTCCACGTGGTCAGTTGGTGGATCCTGAACACCCTTTCAACCGTCTGAATCACGGGAAGCACTTTCATGGAAGTTGTTCTGTTCAATATTTCTGTCCACCAGCAACACTTGCTCGAAGGGCTCGAAGTCCACACACGTTTTACGTGTTGGAATGAGGAATTACCTGAGGCTTCTGGGGCGCACTGACCCATCGAAGCAGAAGCTGAAGTCTTGCGTGATTGACTGATTCGTTGCCAGCGGCGTTTTTGTTCCGACTCGTCGAAAACTCCGCTGATTATCATTGTTTACTCTACAGACCTTTGGTGTTTGTTTTTCGGTGTCCCCATTGACTTGGTGGCTTTTTTCATTCCTGGTTTAAGTCGGTAATGAGTTTTCAGCAGCTGTGCACATTTGCTCTTTGTTACCGAGAGGGATTTGGAAAGGTCTGTGAAAAAGGACTGCGAATTATAGAGTCGTTTGGGATCAGCTGCGAGAATTTGCACATTGAGTTGAGGTTGAGCTTTTCGTGTGATGTTCACCAGCGAATGAGGTGGACTCGAAGAGCCAATTCGAAAGGAACCCCTCACAAGAACCCAGCTGTGCTTTTTGGCCCAGCTGCTCCGACCCCAACGTTGGTTTCCCGAGGGGAACCTCAGAGGTAAGTGCAGGGTGTCACAACTGGACACAAAAACAGCAGTATTGCCACCAATATTTTTCCATTTTAACCTTTGTGCATGTGTTTCACATCGCTTTGACCACTAATACTTTCAGCACATTTTTTGCTCAGATGTAAATTTCTTGTACTCTATGAAATTCCCTCTGAGGTGTTCATGTTTACTTTGATTTCAGCCCAACTGGTATTTTGCAGCTTTTTGTGTGAACGTAGCTTTTGTTTGAGTTGTGTACTTTCTGCCGGCTTGTTTTGTGAAAAGTTATAAAATTTTGATTTATTGACCAAATGACAACGGATAGCAGTTGACTGCATGTGATTTGCGACGACACTCTCGAACCTGCAGGCGTCTTCATCCCTGCACTTGTCAGCTTTCGGTAGCCGTCGTGCAGTTTGTGGTTGTCGGAACAGCTTGTAACCCAAGAATGTGTTTTGCAGATGGGGCGAGCGACAGCGGCATTGAAGACGAGAAATCCAGTCCGAGAAAGGTAAGTGTATTTGTGGGTGAGCAGTTCAACACCACAAAGGGTACACACAAAAGGTACTCAGTTGCGAGCAGAGCAGGACATTTCGGCAAGTGTATTTCTTCCCAGGGCAGTGAACAGACCGTCAGAGCGAGTGCTTGTTGGAAGCAGCTTCAGGTGTCAAAACGAACAGGTCCGTCATGTCAGATCTTGGACGCATTTTACGAGGGAACTTGGGCGTACTTGTCCGTATCGCAGAAACAAACTGCCTCACTGTTTGCACCTCTTTTTCGAGTGCTTCTGACTGCCATTCAGGCAAACATGTGTCAGAACAACGGAACACTTTCCCATGCAGACAAACACTGGTTATTTCAAGAGTTGGATCTCGATTGAAGTCGCAGAACTTGTTGCCAATTGTCTTGGTGTCTACGAGGCTGGCAATCACAGCACAAAATATACATTGTATGCGATCGCCCGTGTTTCAGTCAGATGAATCGGACCAGGCCTGTCTGACCTTCCTCACTGGCGGAACATAATTAGAACCCCTGATCCAAAGCTCTTCAAGGGATTTATTTTCTTTGACACAATTCAAGTGTTTTGCAAATATCTCGGTCACAAAAGGTGCAATTTAAGCGCACAGTATGACCACCCACTGTCACTCTGGGATACCTTTCAAAGAGTCCACAAACGCAAGTTACCGGGTACTTTTGTCAAATTAGAATGTCACTGAGCCCCTACAAGCACGTAAGTATATTGTCATTTTGTCATTTGTTGTGACAACTGTGCCTCACTGCATTGAGACAAGGTGAGAAGGTATCAAGTGTGATCGTGTCATTTTCTGAAAATTGACACAATCGCCGTGTTGATCACGACGTTTTCGTTCAAAATGAAAATTCTCTGCAGTGAAAACGCAGTTGTCGCCAGTAGACACAGGTTGTGACGAGCTGGTTGCGCTACTTTCAGATTCCCGTCCTGTCGTCGCTGCGGCGGCGGCCCGATCAGTCTCCGGGAGGTCCGCCTGAGGGCGCGACGCCCCCGGGCTCCCCGTCCCTCCCCGCCGTCCACACCCACCTCCCCACCCCGTCCCCTGCGTCCCCCAGACTGAACGGACACAGCCCCGCCTCCGCCAACCATAGTCCGGCGGCGCCTGACAGTCCCGGGCTCAGTAAGGTACCTGCCTCACTTCTGGTGCGAGGGGCTTCTGGTGGTGCAACACACTGAAGCGCTGTCGCACGACGCAAGGCCTGATCGCCAGGCGTCACCGGCTTGCATCGTGCTTCGTGCGCTGTTCAGTGTGTTGAAGCTTGTGATCCTCTTTTAGTTGATTGGTGCCTCGGAAATGTTGATAATGGTCACATTTTGCAGTGAAAACATCACAGGAAGGTGTTGCAGCTCCCCTCGTTTCCAGTACATTCTCGTGTCTGTTGTGTCCTGTGTGAAGTTTGGAGTGCTGGGCCCTTGCTCATCAATCTGAACATCAAATTTATTTGTCACTTCCATTCTAACCGTCGATCTTCAACAAAGATGCCAAATTCCAAATTTCACAACAGCCAGATCGTAACGCAGGGAAGGAATTTCCCGAGAACACTTGAAACGTCTTGCTGCCTCCGTAGTTAAGTGACTTGTAGTGTTTCAGTGCTTTTCTCTTGGTGACAGGTTGTGGTGGTAAATGGATTTTGTGTGAAGAGTTTTGACACCCCCAAGCTGAAATTCCTTTTGAAGGAACAAAGCTCTGATGGATCCAGGGTCAAGCCATCTCGGCTAGCGACCTGCTCTCGGAGCTCAAAGTGTATGTGTGTGTGTGTGTGTGTGTGTGTGTGTGTGTGTGTGTGTGGTGTGTGTGTGGTGTGTGTGTGTGTGGTGTGTGTGTGGTGTGTGTGTGGTGTGTGGTGTGTGTGGTGTGTATGTGTGTTCGATTACTTGTTGGGGGGGGGGCGTGAGTCTCGGCCCTGGATCCGTTGGAGTGATTGTCACACGGTTTTGTTTCACTTCAGTTCTGGTTCGGCTTGTGAGTTTATTTCAAATGAACGTGGTCGCCAGTTTTAGACCATTGTCAATCGTACGAGACACCTTTTTCTTTGCGTGTGCACGACCAATGTGTTCCTTGTGTTTCAATTCGTTGGTCTCACCTTGGCTTCTCAGAGCACTCGGGCGCCCGCACCGAAGAAGGCTCCGGTCGGCACCAACAGCGTGGCGAACATCAACTACAAGCCGGGCGGTGGCAACGTCAAGATCTTCAGCGAGAAGGTGACGGTGAAGAAGGTCGCGCGCACAGACTGCAAGCCGAGTCCACGCAAACCCGCCTCCCCGCGCACCAGTGAGTACACACGTTGCGTTCTCTCTATTGCGTCGTTTGAGAAAAGTACCGCCCTCATTTGGTGCTCCGAACACAGCCACAGACTGGTCAGAAAAACAAAGGTTAGATTTGTTGATCTTTCTTGAAGGCGTTTTGTTGTTGTTGTTTTTGTTTTCTGTGATAAATTGCTTCACCGGTACATTTTGCGTTTGTTTGTGATGGAGCAGTCCCAAGAGACGAAGAACGATGAGCCTCAAAACTCGCGGCGTTCGCTGTTCGTGCCGGAGACTTGCAGCAGCTTTGTTCATCTCAATGTTCGCACGTGGCTTCGTGACAGTCACATCAGTTTACCTGATGTCCTTGTTCTCTTTCTGGGGTTGACGGAGAATGTAAAAACGGCAAATCTGACAACAGTTTTGCTTTGTTTGGACCTGAGATAGGAAACAAGAATCTTGTGGGGCCTCTCCTCAAAGCTTTTCAGCGTTCCCTGGTCATTGTATTTCGGGGGACATTTTTTGAGGACAGGTGACATTTTTGAGTAGATTTTCGAGGTGTAGTTAATTGAGTGGCAGGTGCGCTCGAGTACATGTTGTTGTGGCCACGTTGTGGGTCGTTACCGTAATTGCGTGGTCTTGATAAGAAAGCCAAGGACACGAGGACAAAGCGGACTCCTTCAGCCTCACGAAGTCTCCGTTGCTTGATCAAACAAGCACCACGTAGGCTCGTAGCTTTTCCGAACGAGATTTGTCCGTTTGGGCATGATCCGCTTTTCTGCATGTGTCTCGAAAATACGAGTGATTTGTTGTGTCCACAAGGTGAAGTGCGCAGAGTCAAACAGTGGCGCGCTCGTCGTGGTGTGACTTCCGCCCGTCATCACGTCCTTGGGTGTCATGATTCGGAAAAAAAGCTTCGTCGAAGTCTGTCCAGGGTCGAACGGATTTCTGCAGCAGCGGTAAAACCGTTCATCTCACCTGTCTCACCTGGAAGAACATCAAAGCGAAAGCTCCTTCAGCACTGTGAGCAACGCGCAGCTTCGGTGCCCAGTTTCCGCGCATCTGCGCGTCTTCTGCAGATGTGTGACGGGTGATTCTGTTGGGAGCGCGAACACGCACGGGTTCTGTGTGATGTGAAAGGACAGATTTCTCTGAGCGCACCTCACAAAACGAATCGAAAAGCGGGTGAAATTCAATCATCTTTGTTGGTCTTCAGCACACGGTTGATCCTGTTGTTACACATCTTCAGAGGCCTGCGCACAGGAAAAACGATTGTGAACCTTTTCTTTGAGACTTACGCATACCTTTGAAGAAATTATTTCGGGCAGTGCCGAAAGCAGCAGCACAGTCACTCAACGAATGAACCACTCAATGGCAGCGCAGGAAACGGTTGCCTTGGAAACGTCGAGTTGTCAATAAAACCAGAAAGCAGACGGTGCACAGTAGTTGCGGACCACAAACATGAAGAATCCAGATCGAACCTGGATGTGATGATGTGTTCCAAACGTCGCGCAGGACGGGACATGTCTGTTCGCACGCACGCACCTGTCGCGACAGGACAAAGTCGTGCGTTGTTGATGATGGGAACAACAGGAAGTTTTGTTGGTGTTCAGGGCGTTGGCGCTGGTCGGAAAAGTTCACGTTCTGCGGTCATCGTTCAGCGACGTCGATGTGATGGTCGTGGAGCGGGACACGTTGTGCGCGCGCAGCCGCCACGCTGTATCTACCTGCTTCATTCGCGCTGTGGAAAACCTGAGTCTGTCTGCGCAGGGCTCTGACGTCTTTTGCTTCGTTTCTCAGAGAGCTGTATGGAGAAAGTTCATTTGCAGAGGGCTCGGTCCTTGAGGTTCCATCGAATTACCTGCCATGTTTGTTTTTTATCCATGTCGTTTGGAGCGAAGTTTAAATTGTGAAGACAGATGTGTCGTAAAACGTTTCAGTGAAACCAAACCTGGACGGTTGGATTTCAGGATTTTGTTTTGTGGAAGTTTTACCTTGAGGAGGAAAACGCAAACCTCGTTTGGCTCACCCGTGTTGTGTTCCGCTGCAAAACTGGAATGAATTGAGTCAACTTCGGTCACAAATTGGGCATCCCTCAATGGATGCTTGCTGCTTGAGTTTTCGAATGGATACCAAAGGGGAACACGCAGAGACACGGGTCGTGCAACGATCAATGAGCAGTCTTCTCACATCAACTTCGTCCAACAGTGGTGGACAACATGCACTGCGCATAATGTGGACAGGCTGGATTTGGCCTTCTTGACCGGGATATTGCAGACAGGTGACAACCGTTCAAGCAGTCACCAAGGTTCGTTGCCTTGGTTGCAAGCAAAACAGGTGCTGACGTTGTTACAGGATGGATGACCTGCCAACCAGCCTTTTGTCGCGTGTATAACTGGCTTCTCACTCTCCAGGGAAGGTGTAGTGACGAGGAAGTGTTATCATCGCGCTTGAGAAGGATCAGTCCCAGCTGACAACCAACCTTTCAGCAGATCAACTCAAGTTTGACAAAACAACCGCTTGTTCACAAAGGCGGTGACACTGACTTCGTCCTCGTTTCTGCAGAGTTGGAAGGGTCTACAGAACAGTCTTTGTTCAGATTGTCGTGGAACAGACAATCCTCAGTATCAGGTTGTGATGCAGAGTGGTACTTTCCTCTTGCCTCTGAGTATTTGGTGATGATACCCCGGGTGGTGGGTCTAAATTCGATCCTGTAGCGACGCTTGGATCCATCACGCACTGGACTGACACCAAATTAACAGCACCTCGCCTCTGTCGTAATGTGAAATGCAATCCGGTTGTGAAACATCAGAGGACCGGCAGAAGGAAACAGAGTTACACACGATGTACAGAACTGTAAGTTCACAAGTTGAACAAGTGCAGGTGCATGTCACGATTGTGTCTTGCCACTTGATGACACACACTGTTTGACACCTGGCTGCAAAACTCTGAACAGGTTCTGAAACCAGGTGATTCAGACGTGCGAGCACAGCTGCTTTGGCAGACTTCAGTGCCTTCCCTTCATTCAGATGACCATCTCGCGTGTCACCTGGCACTTTGCAGTTGCGTCATCTTCCAATTTTAAGAACACAACCTGAGCACTGGTTTTCACCACACACCGTTTTGGTGCATCGTCTGCGAAGCCTCCGGTCTTTGAGTGCGAATTAGTTTTCTCCAGAGGAAACACTGGCATCTGGATGGATCCATCCAAGTGGGAGATTTAGGACACAGTGAAGTGAACCAAGACCCATCAGAAAACAAGCACGTTTGCTTTCATCTCATCGCGCAGCCAGGTGAAGATTTTCCTCAGGTGCTGAAAGAAGCAGTGGCATCTGTCACGTTCAGTCTGCCTGTGTTCACTGCTACTGCAGTCATTTTGTCTTTGCTGCTCCCTTGCCTGTTCTCACAGGCGGCGCATGACAGTTGTGTGGGAATGCTGGGCTTCAGGGTCCTGGATACTCATCCAGCTGCGCGAACTGATCAGATTCAGGTTCAGCCAACTCAATCCGAACACCTTATGAGTGCCGTGGAAAGGTGTGTGTGTGTCTAAAATTTTATTCTGGTGGATTTTTGCAATCGGGTTTGTTGGGCTGAACCAGAATGTTGAACTCCTAGCTTTGTGGCCAAGGTGGAGGCAAGACCAACCAGAACGATGTTGACCGGAAGTTGATGTGACCGAGTGCTGGACACCAAACACGAACAATGTGGAAGAAAAAGATTTTGGAGCACAAACTGTCGCAGTCGACGATGTCTGACACAGGCATGTCAGACTCTCGTGCCTCTGACACGGGCGTATCGGAATCTCGTACGTCGGACACGCGAACATCGACTGACACCCGAATGTCGGATTCCCGAATGTCCGACACTGGGTCACCCATATCGGCCATATCGGAGGGTGAGGCGGCGCCTGACGCTGACGTCAAGGCCGTGGAAGGGGACGATGAGCACGAGAGTGGCGACGAAACACGGGACCAAGCGGATAATGTGGAAGATCATGGGATTCAGAAGCCGCATTCAGCAGACCGCGGCGGCAGACCGGACACTGTGACGTTGAGCGCGCGGCGGCCGCGCAGTCTGCCCGGGTCAGCGGGGCGGGGAGCAGCCGCGTCTCTCCGCGGCGGCGCCGTCCCTTTCCCACCGCGCCACAGCGCCCACTTCCGCTTTACCGGCCGCGCAGGCCCCGCCTGGAGCCTCGACGTGACGCCACCGAAAATCAAGCGGCGTCATCCGTGGCTTGAGGGGCGCACCGGGCTGCATCAGAAGCGGCTGTATGTGCCTGGTGATGCACCTCCGACTCCAGTGAAGTTTGAAACACCGGTGGTGAAACGCAGCCACGCGTGGCTGGAATCGCGCAATGGTCTGCACAGTGCTGTCGTGTACGTGCCCGGCGTCACGCCGCTCCACTCAGGCATCACGAACCGCAACTTGAAAAGCAGCAACGGATTCAGTGCGTTGAGCTCGTTGCGAACAACGCCCAGTTCGTGGCGGACGTCCGTGAACACATTGACGAGCGCTGCGAGCAGTCGGAAGAGCAGTCGCGCCACGTTCGTGAAGGATTGGGACGACAGTGTGACGCTACCTCACGCTGTCAACACCCACAGACCTTTACCTCTGACGCACAGGTTTAACACGTCGCCCAGCACACCCAGGAAAAACGACACGCTGTTCAACATGCTGGAGAAGGAGTGGAACAATTCTGTGACAATCCCAAATGGAGTGGTGTATTTTCGTGGCAATGTGATGCAGGACCTCTCGCTCAACCGTCGAAACCAGGACTCGCGACGCAGTGACAGTTTTGCCAAGCGTTCAACCTTGAACCACAGACTTGCAAATGGCATCAGTATTAAGGATATCCTTCCGTCCAAACGTAAGTTTTCCTTTCTGTTTGCCCGTTTCGTCGGTTGTTGGCGAAGGCGTGACCATCTTGGCACCACCAACTTCATTGTTGGAGAGTTCGTTCCCTCATGTCACAGTGGGTACGACTTCTTCTTTGTTGTCAGTCATGTTACTTTGATGATTGTGTGATGCTCTCAAAGCTCGACTTCATAATTCAGGTGACTCCTATTCTGTGCTCAGGGCTTCGAAGCAGGATTGAACACGACTTCATTGTCGCACACTTTTTCTTTCCCATTCTGATAGGTTTGAATGTCTGAGTTTTGGCTGGACACAAAGGGTCTGTTGTGTGGCATCGTGAACTGAAAATAGAATTGTTCTTTCCTGCCTTACAAATCACCTTGAAGCTGTTCTGAGCTTCACTCCACATTGCAAAGCTCTCAAAAAGACAAGTCCTCAACTTTGGATAGATCTGCACAGTTGTGGTTCAAACCACAACATTGGGAGTCCAAAAGCTTTTGGTCAGAAGAACTCACACATTGACAGTTTTGAGGGACAACCATCAGAACAGTAGGTTGAGACAGACATGTGCACCGCCCGTGTCTGCATGTGACGAACATCACTCGTGTGCACAACAGTGTCGAGACTTTAGTTTCTTTTGCGATCGAATTGTTCTTCCTAGAGTCGGCAGGGTCTGGTTTCAGGTGCAACTGCAGTCGGTGTGGACAAGCGTTGTGTGATGTGTATTGAGAACAAATTTAGCATCACCACAGGCTGCAATCTTTTCAGGTGGATTGTTGGGAAAAGACACACCCAAAGGAAACCGGAGTAGTTTTGGACGAAAGGAAGTCATTTTCCTTGGCACCAGTGATGCGCCTTACTCGTACACTTCTGCAAATCTTGTCCGTTCAGTCCCGGGGTGTCCCAACTGGAGTTCATCGTCGCAGAAACATTTCCAAGTGGGAGAGTGGATCTATTTTTGCCTGCAGATGCTGAGGCGGATGGAACTTGGGTGGAGTTCTTGTTGTTATTTCTGTGAACAACGAGCACTTGGTTCCGGTGGGAATCTTGTGATTAGCATTGAGCAAACCTGATGTTGCTCTGACGACAGAGAGAAACAGGTGGAGTCAGCTGCAGATGGAGCTGCATGACCAGCAGCTGAAGGTTGTTCGTCATGCGTGCGAAATATCTGTTTGTGGAATGGTTTGTGCGTGTTCAGGGCACAATCCAGCGCTCAATGCTTTTCCCTTGACAATTCTCCGTGTTTTTCCCTGGAAGTGACACTGACAATGGGGATCCCCAGATGAGAACTTGTTGTTGTCTGGTGTTACGCACGAACAACACATGTCGTTGTGTGAACCAGGACTTGGCTTGAACACAAACGAATACCACGTCAGCTGATTTTGGATCAGTTACCGGTACCCACGAAATGCTGGGTTTTGTCTTTTTGTGTTCAAATGGTTTCATCTTTGTGCACTGTGTTCTTGCAGCCGAAGTGAAGTCGCCGCTGATAAAGACGACGCCGTCACCCAACACGAAGAGCGCCACGTCGCGCATCGGCTCCACCGCCAACATCAAGCACACGCCCGGCGGCGGCAACGTGAGTACCGACGCTGGGGGCAGCAGCGGGAAGGGTGGTGTGACCCACAGTGCGCGTCTTCGTTTTCCTTGTCACCAGCGTGATCGTGAAAGATGTCCTCATTCAGTGCCCAAAGACAGACCATCAGGCGTTGAAACGACAAGGTTTTCCAGGTGACATTCCTTCATGAGGTTTGTGTTCAAAAAACAGATTGTGCAGTGGAATGCGTATCTGAACGGAGAAACAAAGTGTTGATGTTGGTTTTGTTTCAATGGAATGGTGAAAGCGAACGGGTGTCTGTGTAGTAGGAAGCAGCTGTTGGCAGGGCGATGCGGAGACGTCCGATCAGCGTGATCGATAACCAGTCAATCAGCAGCGATTGATTGGTATTGATTGCTGCAGGCGCCGGTGGTGTGGAGGCACGCGAGCGAAACGTGCCACTTCTGACTGCGAGAAGTCTGTGGAACTGATCACGTTCTGTTGCTTCAGCTGAAATCTATGCAAGTCGTGAGTGTTGAACGTGTGCGCAGACAAAGCGTCACGCAGCTGTGACATGAATCTCGCTGCAAAGTCTTCCTGTCGTGACCATGAAGATGAACTGCTGACGTGTGCACGCAGATGTTCTCTCGTCTTTGACTGTGTGCAGCACGTCTGTTGTCGGACAAGTCCAGAGACTGGACACCGCCTCGCGGCTGATGATTGGCAGCTGTGTCGTGTTCATGCTTCATTGGTTGTGGCGGTTGCTATTTTCCATCGATCGGCTGTCTTTAGCAAATTCACGCGCCTGCCTGAGCAACAGTTCGCCATCAATACCTGCGTCTGCCGCAACGTTAGAAGAAAAGAAAAGAAAATTGCATTTCCGAAACGTCAATTTCGCTCTGAATACTCACAATCGGCTTTCCAGAAGAGCCCGAAGGAAGCTGTGGGGGTTGGAGTGCACCGGGGAACCAGCTCCCAAAGTCGAATCCATGTTTTGCCCAGGTTGAGACGTATGAAACCCCGAGCTTTTGCTGGTGTCAGAGCAGTTTCCTGAGGCGTGGGTGTGTGCCCACTGGCAGATCGACGCCGAATGAAACAGTGATCTCCACTGTCCTCAGCCAAGAAAAAGAAAATGGCTTTCGAAAGTCTAAAAAAGATGCCCGTTTGCGAAAATGTTCAAACATTCCGAATCAACAATAGCAGGTTCCTGTCCAGGAAGATCTGAAGCGACAGACTTTTACAGTGTACCATTCTGCACATTCATCCACCTGAGAATTCATGCAGCAAGATGCAGACCTTGTTAAAAATGAATTCAACTGCTGCACTTGTGTAAAATACGCAGCATTGAGAAGAGCTTGGACCATTTGCTCAGAACTTGATTAAAGTTCGGACTGCACGCATTTGTTCATTGGGTGCGTTTCGCCACTTCCGAGGAAACAGCTCAAACAAACTTTTTGCTGGACTTGAAACCAGCTGCTTTGCTGACAGTGTGGTCAGACGGAAAGGGACCGTTGACGACAGCGCCTTCCATTTGGATAGATCTAAAGAGAAAGGAAAACAAACCCAAGAAAATTGGACATTTACATACCCGTCTGCGATCTTGTGCTTATTCTGGGTGAAACACACGAGTATCGAAGTTCAGTTGATTGCAATGATGGCAGTTTACAAAAGCTGTCACGGACAAATAGTGCGATAAAAATGCAGGTTGCAATCGCATGTTGTTCCATTGTTTGAGTGTGCAATGATCACCATCTGTTCAAAGATGCGAAATTGGTTATGTTTGGGTGTTTGAACGATTAAATCGGATTTCTGAATGTGGAGAGAGAGTGACTGTTTGGAAACATGGCAGAAATTCGGTTGCAATCGTGTTCAGGGCTTCCACTCCTGGTAAACATGGAGATTTGCGATATCCAGTTGACTATTTTGGCAAATTGTGAGAAAGTTGGAAATATTGAGTAAAAATCAGGAAAATGTGATTTCAGAAGACAGAAAACATGGCCAGAGGAAGTCCTTTGTGTGAAGACAACTTTCTGAAAATGTAAATTCGACTTCCTTTTGTACGAGGGAGGTCCACGAATTTGCGATTTCTGTCCACAAAGTAGCGATCTTTTCGAGAGTGCCGGAAACTCCAGAAATACTGGACAGAAACCGCCAATTCGTGGACCTCCCTCGTAGTCTCTTCAGCAGTACAGCTTGTCAAAGGTAAATAAAATTCTCGGACTGAAAGAGTTGTGCCTGTGATGGAAAGACAGCAGCAAGTCAGAGGAAAAATTTTCTGGTGAAAAAGTGGGAGCCCTGCGTGTTGCAAAATTATGAACACAATAAAATTTGCAGACCGAGTTTTGATTTTGTGTTTCCATCCAGTCCCTTCGCCGTTGTCACGTTGAGTTGGACCAGTCACAGGAAATGCGTCGCGCAGACAGTGACGGATTCTGACAGCAGTGAGAAGTTTCGCAGATCAACGAGGAGGATTTCAAAAGCCTTGCGGGTCAGACAGACTCAGGCCTCAGAGAAACCTTGCGCTTGTGGTGCCAAGTTTGAAGTCGGAGGGCGCGATGTCAGATGACGAGAAGTCCTCGAACCACAGCGCGGAGGAGGAGAGTGAGAAGGAGGAGCAGGAGGACAAGGGAGATGATGGCGATCAGGCTGCTGAAAATGAAGGTGATCAGGCTGCTGAGAAGGACACACAGCCGGAGAGCAAAACTCCACGAGACAAGCCCACTCCACGGAGCAAGGTAAAACTTTGAGACCCAACCCAATGTACCCTTGAGGAAAGAAAATGTGGACTGGGCACACCTGACGGTGGTTCGGATTTTACGCTCGGTGCAGCACCCGACTGGACACGATCTCACAGCTCAGGGGTCCTGGTTTGTACGGATACAAAGTGGCTTTGAGTTGCAGGTCTTGATGTGAGTGTGAATAGTTTTGACAGAATCAGGCGAGATCATGATTCCTGATTCACACATGTTTTTCTGCTTCCACGTGCCCACCTGGTTTTTACTTAGTGAAACCATTTTGTTTCTTTTCACACGAATGCCTCCCTCACTGGAATGGGAATGAAAGTCAGAGGTATTGATTGATGGAAGTATTGTGTGCGTTCTGGACGACATGTCTGTTGTGACTTTGTTATCGATACGGTCTTTGTGCAGGAAATTCTAAATGTAAGCATGCCATCATCATGAACATGCAATCCAAGAACTTTGCTGCTGAAAGGAACACAAAGATAAGATTTCACTTGGGAAGACCAGGCGTCGGTTGCTGACTGAAGGGGTGGAGATCAGCAACCCCACGAAGTTGAGCTGTGCAGAGAACTTTGTTGATCAGGGTTTGGGGTGTGTCACCACTCATGAGAGGCGTGGAATACTGGAGGATGTCGAACGTCCTCTTGACACTTTTGTAACTTCTGGCGCGCAATGGTACGATCGAGAAATTGTGGTGTGCTGTGTTCCATGTGGAAAATGAAGGTGTATCGTTTTCTACAGACGATGGTACTTCGTGTGTGATGTGCTGGAACACAACATTTGAACTGAACGCCAAAAACAATCAAAATCCAGCCAGGTTTGTTTTGATTGTCCCAATTGAGTTATTCACACTCATTCAGTTGTCCCATTATGCTGTGCCGTTCAGCCTTGTGTTTGTTTGAACACTGGATTCCGTCGACACAGATGATCCTGCGTTCAATACGGCGATTCAGGCTCTGTGCAAACGTCATCAGGGTGAAGGGATTCACATCGGGTTGCAGACGCAAATTTTGGAAATCGTGCTGGACAGAAGAATGTTGAACCGAATCAGGTGGTGGCGCTGGTTTGTCGTTTTCGTGAATCTGTGCAGAGGAGAGAGAGCAAAAGGCTAGTTCTCTGATTTGAGTGGCGAACGGAGGAAACCTTTGCGTGAATGTGAATGCAGCATTTCCTGCTGACGTATCGTCTCAATTTCACAACCCACAGAACGATGCAACTTCTGGTTCTTTGTGTTTCGGACATTTGACTCAGGAAATCCGTATTTAGGGTTCGTGATTCTCAGTTCACCTGCATAGCGCTTTGGCTCCCCAGCCACGTATTGACAGCGAATGTGTCAGTTTATGTGAGGACGGTGCAAAGTACGTGGGGCTTTATCAATTATTGAACCACCCAATGGAAGATGTGCCAATGACAGAAAAAACGCCAGCTTTTCCTGCAATGTACTCGGTCATGTTCGAGATAGCTCGGATGTATGTTGTTGGAAAGAGTTGAGTGAACACATGAACACTGCACACACAGGGAGAACAAACAAGGAATTTTGCCTTCATAAATGTCTCGAAGTGGACGATCAGATACCGAGGTATTTGCACATCGAACAAAGTTCACGTGGCGAATGTCTTTCATGAAGCTGCTGACTCGAAACCGATCCACAAGAAAACGTTTTCAAAAGCTGAGAAAAACTTGCGCCTGAGAGTCGACACTTCACCTTTCCTTGTTTTCATCACTCTTCTTGTGACTTGTGTCTGTGTCTGAAGTAATCTGAAATGTGATGTTTTTGTCTCACAGGTGAAGATCGCTCACCAGAAGCAGGATTTGACGAATGTGCGCAGCAAATGCGGCACCATGGCGAACGTGAAGCACACGCCCGGCGGAGGCGACAAGAAGGTGCGTCAGCAAATCCGTGGTTTGGTTCTCTCGAAGGTGAAGCCGGTCATAGCGAAAGTCACAGGCTTCCTTCCGACCAACACTCTGGATGCACGACACAAAACTTTGATCCACCGCACTGAGGTAAACAGTGTCTGGGATGTGTTTGTCTGGGAGAGGATGTGATTCAAGACCCTGTCGTCTGTGCGTTTCAGATCGAATCCCAGAAAGTGGAGTGGAAAGTTCAGTCCCGGGTCGGCTCCATGGACAACGCCAGGCACAAGGCTGGCGGCGGTGACAAAAAGGTACCAACTCTCTTAGAAGTGTTCTGCACCTCGCGTATTATGCTTTGGTGGTTCCCACTTTGACTGAACAGAACAAAACTGTGAAGTCGTGAATTGGAGACAAATCATTGACTGTCAGTGAAATTTGGGAACAAGGATTGCGGGCGTAGAATGGTAATGCTGTGTAAGATTGGTGAAATACAGGTTTGTAAAGGCTTTGAAGAGTTGCCGTGTACCACCCGGAATGATTCACGAACGCACGCACACACCTACACCCACCCACCAATCCACCCACCCAAACAAACGACACACACGCACCGACAGACAGACAGACAGACAGACAGACACACACACACACACACACACACACACACACACACACACACACTTGCCAAGAACCCCACCGACCACCCACCCAACCATTTTTGCTGCGTGGCACTGCGTGTGCGTTTCTCACCCTCCCTCCCAACCCTCATTCAGCATTCAGATCTGTCCACGCATGTGAAGTCCACGGTTGCCAGGCAAGACACTGGCGTGCTCACGACCATCAATCAATCTTCACAGGCTCACGCTTTGTGCCGCCTTCCCTAAAGATCTGCATTTATAATTCATCGCAAGACCAACTAGTTCGCTGCACCGAATGATCGGTGTCAAGTGGCCTTTGCGTACGTCTTCTGTTTGGCTGTCAGGAAACCTCCCGGACACCGTGGTTCTTTTGGTGGGTGGAGTTGTGAAACAGTGCAAGACCGCTGAAGCAAGGGGGATGGGGACTCCGTTTGGAATGGAACAACGAAATCCCCTTCCACCAATTTTCCATCAGATTTTCCGTCTCAGATCTCTCCCACAACGCACTCAACGCACACAACGAGAGGTGCGCACACACAGAAACCAAAAATTGATCGAACCCAAATGCACCTTCTTAGAATTAGACTCTAGTTTTTGTGATATGGTGCGAGCTGACGAAAGCCCCAGCAGTACAGTTTCTCTCATCAGCGTCTGCAACAGGCGATCGGCCGGCCACCAATCTCAAAATATTGTTTGAGCTCGGGTACGAGTGAATGGGGAAGCGTACCACGCTCGAATAACATTTGAGAAAGGTGCGGGACCTGTCACCATTTCAGACTTGAATGGATATGTAATTTGCTCCGAACTTTAGGTCTGTCAGTTTGGACACAATTCCCCAAAACTCCTGTGGAACACTGATCGTCAGCTTGATGCTCTCTCCTGTCCTACACACCACACACGCAGACCCTTCGGTTCTGCTAATGTGCTTTTTCTTTTGCTGTTGCTTGCCGTGCTCAGATTGAGTCTAAGAAACTTGACTGGAAAGTGCAGTCTCGCGTCGGGTCGCTCGACAACGCGAAGCACAAGGCGGGAGGTGGCGAGAAGAAGGTAAGTTTGGGTTAGGTGTTGAGCTGCGTAAAAAAAACCATACCCACTCACATAAACGCAAAACGAAACGCACTCGTATGCAATTGCAGTTAAAGTTCTGCCAGACAAGAACACTCCATTGGTGTTTGCGAAGTTTCAGCGGTGAAAAAACTGGAAAAGTTCAAGAATACTCTGTAGTTGGTGAACTGGAATTGAACTGAACGGTGATAGATTCAGTTTGGTGAAACCTCTGAACCTGCAGTTTGTGGTCACTGCGGCACCACACGAAACTCAGGCTCCGTGGTTCAGGATCACAATTCGACGCAACACGAAGCAGCATCAGAGACAGAACCCGCAGCTTTGCCTTGTCGATGCTCACTGCCATGCTGAATCGTCTTGCGTCGAGGCCTTATTTTGTCGTCACTTCGCTTGCTGCCTTTTGTTCTGCTGTGAATAACTGGGTTGGCCTTTTTTTGGTTATTTTGGTGTGAACAGATCGAAAATCATAAAACGGAGTGGAACGTGACATCTCGCATCGGTTCCCTAGACAACGCCCAACACAAAGCTGGGGGTGGAGACAAGAAGGTAAAACCTGGTAACATGTTCATTTGCGCTCCTGTGTGACAGAGGCATTTGATGATGACCAAGTTGAGAGTTTTGAAGATGGTTCTTTGAAAACGAACGTCAACATTGTGTTCAGCGACACAGGCGAGGATACAAGCGCACAATTTGTCGTTCAGCACAAAGCTAATCTTCGAGTTTGTGGGAATGGTAAAGTGGAAATAGACAGGAAACGTAGACAGGGAACGTTCAGGAATCTTGTCAAGGAACCAAGGAGAATGTTTCCGATTTTGCGAGGTGCACGAATAAAAAAAGGTTTTCAAAGAGACGGTCCTTTTGGCACGGATCATAATAAACCTTTTGCAGTCGTCGGAAATTACCACAAATTTTGCAGTCAAAAAGGAAATGTTTGCAGACCAAGGTTTGAAGGTTCTCCTGTTCCTTGGCAACGGTAAGTTTGTTGCGTGTTGTTCAACGGTGTCGTCGCATCGAAGCTCCAACGTGCGAAATCTTGGTGAAACTGATCGCCAGACTCAGGGAGCGCGCACCAACCTCGCAAGTGGCAAAAAAGCCTCCAAAGTGGAAAGAGGAAAACGATTCCGCAATGGAGAGAACGTGTGCATGTCAACAGATATTTTTCGTGTCATCTGAATCCTTATTGCCGTTTCTAAAAGTCTTTTCCTCTTCTTTTCCTCTCGCCTGTTGTTCTTTTGCGACACGGAATTTGACATGGGTTCAGATTGAACAATATAAAACGGAGTGGAACGCCACGCCGAGGATTGGTTCGTTAGAAAACGCCAGCCACAAGCCAGGGGGAGGCGATAAGAAGGTAGTACAGATCCGCTGCAAATGCACACTTTGATGCAATTGGTCTGGCGTCACTTTGACCTTTTGCAAAGTGTCGCCCAAAGAGGTTCCTCCATTGACATCGTAGTTTTGTTGCACTGTGTAGAAAGTTGCTATTTGGAAAGACAGCTTTGTTTCTGAACAGCTTCACTTGAGACAAGTTTTGGCAGAAAATCTCACAGTGTGACAAAAACATAAAAATCGTGGTCAGATATGTTGGAGAAGTGTTCATGAAACCACGCGACTGGTTTCATTGTCATTTGCACTCCATGCACAGCAAGTTTCGTTGTTTTTGAAGAAAGAGAAGCTTTGTGAGCAGGGTCGAGTTGACCAACTTGTGAGCGAGCACAACAGCTTTTGCCACTTTCACTTGCGTGAAATGGAACATGTCTGACCATTCCAGAGTGCAGTTTATTTGTTGCCTTACCACAAAGACTCTTGAATTTGTCTTTTGAATTTCATGTTCTTGCATGACGTGGAGTCAAATGAGAATGCAATTCAATATCACGTTTTTTGAGAGTTGCATGCCAGTCATTTGACTCTAAAAAGTATATTCAACAAATAGATCCATTGTATGTATGTACTCTGATCGATGTTGCACCCATTCCATGATTCAATGAGGTTGCCAGGGAATGTGTCGTGAAACCTGTCTTGGGCCAGGCAGTCGGTTAGTCAGGCAGTCGTGAGTTGCATATGACAACGATCCTTTTTGGGTTTGATGGTTGTGGGTGAAGATCGAACTTGGAGAGGGCAGCGTCAGGGTCAGATCCGCAGTTGGTGTTGCTCAAGACACGTTTCACATGGATCTTTCTGTCAGGAAAGGACGTTGTGCAGCTTTTGTTTTGGCCCATGTTCGTCTCTCCACAGCCACTTGTACGTAGTAGATCCGACATGGACAACTGTTGAGCGCTATTCGCTTCCAGTTTCCTTTGTTTAGTCTTCGTTTTCATTGTTTTTGTGGGTGATTGGGCCGTTCGAAACTGCGGCTCATCCTGCTGTTTCAGTTTTGTTGATCATTGCAAAATTTGGGTCGAAAGCTTGTTCCCATCAAGCGAAAGGAACATGATTGACCGACAAGCTCGAAGCTTTCTGTGTGGGAGTGATGCATTTTTCTTGACAGGACAGCGAATTGTAGCTGTAGTTTCCTGTGTCATACGTACGAGGACATGTTCCAATGAAGGATTTGAAAGTCGCGTGGAAATCAAACGGAATTTGACGTCTCGAGTGACTGCGATAGAGATGTCTGTCTGGACGCAACTGTGGAATCAAAAGCACGTACTGTGTCCACCCACCTTTTTGCTCCGAAATTCTGCATGAGGTGACCATTGGTTCAATGAGACGTGGATGCCAGAAATTCAAGGCAAAAGTTGGGGTGCGTCTTGTACTCGTGCGACTTTCACTTGGGTGAATACAACAGAGTGAGTGGCGGTTGTCTGCGGAGTGGTCTCAGGAAGTGCTTGTGGAATGGGTGGTAATCGTGTTGCAAGGAAAATCGTGAAGTTTGTTGGCGATTGACGGAGAGTGTGATTCTAGATCGAGGACAAGAAGCTGAACTGGAATGTGGAGTCTCGCGTCGGGTCGCTTGACAACGCCAAACATAAGGCTGGAGGTGGCGAGAAGAAGGTGAAACTCATGTACTCGTACATCTTGTTCGTTGTTAGTTCCTACCTCAGTCTTGCCTCTCGTTCAAGATCTACAACTTGATTTGTTGCGTGTCGGCTCATTTGCACTTTGGGAGACAGAGTTGTCTTCAACATGCACGTGAAATTCTCTTTCTGGAAGTTGACAGCTCCTCGTTCTGTGTGGTCTTCTGTCTTTCCCAGTTAGGAAGTAACGGAGATGTTGTCTTTCGCTCCAGCAATTCACTTTGCATGTGGCCACGTCTTGCCAACAAAGCTGTTCTTCTGAAGTTCATTCAGCATCTTGAACCTCTCTCAGGCCTGTGCGCCGGGGTCATCGTGCATTGTGAAGTGTGTTTTTACCAGTGTTTGTAGACCACAAGTTTCTAGCCTTGCTACATTTAACCGTTGTTGCACCGTTCTTTGTAAAATGAGGCACGTGTGTGTTAGACATGCCGAACACTGGGGAGTTTTGGCAAAGCGACAATTATTTCTGCCGTCCGGTCTCTCATGTTGGAGGTGGATGTAAAAGGACCTGAGACCGGACGGAAGACCTGGCGCATCTGCTGAAACTCGCTGCTGTTCAGACGCGGTGGGCATCAACATTGACGCAGCGGAGTCATTTGCGTTTCTATTGTTTCCTTACGGTGCAGTTCAGGCGAATTTTTGAAACAACTGCCCAGAGCTCATAACAAGGTCAAATACTGATCTCACAGAGATCTGTCCACCAGAAAGTTGAGCATATTTTATCTGACGTGGAAAAATTATAACCAAGACGTACGATTGAATTGACTTTTCTTGAAATGTGGCAAGATCGAAACGGCGAGAGTAAGTTGGGACGCGGAGTCCAAAATACAGTCGTTGGACAACGTGGACCACAAGCCCGGCGGCGGAAACGTGAAGGTTGGGTTCTCACTGACCTTGTGACCTTGGCCTGTCACTTCCACTTTTGGTGTCGCGTGATAACTTGGCACAGGATTTGGTGGAGTATTTGAGACATTGGATAAAACCACCCTGTACATAGTCCCGTGGTGCAGTCCTGCTGAACGCATGCGTCTGTCAGACTGCAGGTGTGTGTTGGTCTGGAGTTTGGGCGTCATTGATGCGAGGATGGTTTCGTGGGAATTTGAGCAAGTGATTTCAGTGTGAAAACACTCTGTGAAGTTTGTTGTTCAGTGAAAATACACTGAGTGTCAGTGATTTTTTACACTAAACACTTGCCAAAAAAGTTTTGTGTGTTTGGTGTGAACTGATGAGGTTGAAAATATGACAGGATTGTTTGAGAAAAGTGGGTAGATGAAGTCCAAAACGCCCCAGGGACAAAAATTTTCTGTGTCCATAGACAAGATCATCCTGTGAAATCTTACATCAAAAACCGACAACCAACAACAACAACAAACAAACAAACAAAGATTCAAAATTTTGGAACAAGGAAAATCTGATCCGTCGATGTGTGACACAAAACACAGCAAACGGTTTCTTTTCTCCTGACGTGTTCGCTCGAATTTGTCTTCTTTCTGATGCTTTGTTCTTTCCTGAAACGTGACAAAGATCGAAAAAACAGTGAAACTTGATTGGGATACAGAAGCCAGAATCCGCTCACTGGAAAACAGGAACCACGTTGCTGGCGGTGGAAATGTGAAGGTTGGGCATTCACGTTGAATTGTCAATCTGACCAATGTTTCAACACGGGTGAAGTTTGTATGTGCTCACAAACAGAAACACATGTATGTCCGTATTCGAGTTTGTTGTGCAAGGAAAAGTTTTACTTGATTGGGGAGATTTCTTGGAACCACAAACTTTTGACGTTTCTGCACAAAACCATTTTTGGTGTGTCACAAAACGATGATACCAAACGCGTTCGTTTGTCGTGCCCAGCATGACCGAGTGCTCAACAAACCCGAAGCACTGGTTAGATTTTTTTCTGTGCTCTGCCAGCGTTATCCCACCAGGAAAATACAGCTGGGTGCACGGAGTGGGGTGGGGCGGGTACGCGGGCCACAACCAACGAACGCGCGCAATTTGAAAACAGAACTGTGCGATATTTCAGAGTTTGCTCTGAGCTTTGTGGTTGTCAGAACCGGAAGTCACCCAGTATTTTGTGAATGGATCATCTGCACTTCAGCACTTTTGGAATTTACGGTGTTCCTCTTGATGCGCGTTCTGTTGAGACCGCACCAACCGTGCACGAGAACAGTTCGTCCTGTACGAGTATCTTTCGTGTGCAACAAAGAAAGAGCGTCATTTGCTATGTTCATGCTTGTCGATAGCTTGCATGCGTGTTTTGTCTGTCAATTTTGGACTAGATTTTTGTGTTTTGTGCTTTCAACATGCTTCCCTTGGCTTGTTTCCTTTTGCAGAAAACAGAAAAACTTCACTCAAGTTGCACGAAAGAATTTTGCACTCACTAAGACCTGTGTTTTCCAGATCGAGTCTCGCAAACTGGACTTCAAGGACAAGGCTGCATCAAAGGTCGGGTCCAAGGCCAACTTAAAGCACCAGGCCGGAGGTGGAGACAAGAAGGTACTCGTTCTCACTAAGATCCAAGGAAAGAGAGACTGTGAACATTACGTCTCTGGTCTTGCCAAGATTAGTTGATCTGGACTGGCATTTTCACAAGTGAAAGCGTAGGTTCTCGAAGTGTTTCATTTGGAGAATGTTATGACGTGATTTTGACCTTGCCTTGCAGATTGAAACTGTGAAGCTAGACTTTAAAGAAAAGGCCTCGTCAAAGATCGGGTCCAAGGACAACATCAAACACCAGGCTGGGGGCGGTGACAAGAAGGTACATCGGATATCCGTCATTGATTTCAGTTTTAGTTGTTTTTCCAGTGATTTATCTCCGATTTGTAGATCTACATCCACGATTTCAATGACCTTGTCCCAATCACACGGCCCGTCATCCGAATTGGGGCATTTGAGAAAGAAAGAAATGTGTCCCGTTGTCCGTACACACACAACACTCCTGCCCATGGATGTCAGATACGATGCAACTTGCACAAAAGATGACAACTCCTGTTCTTCACATTCGAAGTGTCGCACACTTTTTCAGCCAGGTCCAATACATTGCATGAAATGAGTACTTTTCCGTTTGCTTGTGCAATCACTCAAGACTTTGTTTTTCAACATTTGAATGCACTTTGGAAGGGGAAAGGGAAAAAAACGTCTTTGGTTTGTGTACTGTGGCTGGGGGCCCCAATTTTAGTTTTGCTGGTGTGTGCCTGAATGCGAAGTGATCGTGGGGAGATCCTCGGCCGTCTTGCCCACGGGTCCACCGAGGGGCTTGCATTTGCTACACGATGTTTTGAATTGTCAGATTGAGACTGCTAAGCTGGATTGGAAGGCCGATTCGAAGGTTGGATCCCTTGACTATGTACACCACCAGGCCGGGGGTGGAGACAAAGAGGTCAATACTGATACAAGACGAATACACTGTGTCCCGTCGGCCTCTTCTCGTCACTGGTCGCGTCCGATTTGTTTCAATCAGCGTGTTTAACCACGGAAACGTTTGGTTGTGCATCGCGCCACAGATCAACAGTGAAAATCAACAAAATGACCACAAACAGCTCGTTTTGGGAAGTTGAGTGAACAGCGAGCGCTGAGTGAAAACAACTCGGACGGCACCACCAGGGCTGTGCCGTCCTCAATGCTCTTGCAGCTTATCCAGTGACACCTGACCACGTTGTGCTTTGGGAAGTGATTGTGTCCAAGCGGATCCTGGTCAAAACTTTTGCCATTTATCTCTTGCACTTCAGTGCTGCACTTTTGAAATTCCAAGGCTCACCGCACAACAAATGTCACCAGAATGAGTGGGTTCCAGGTGTGTCTCTCAGACGAGAACGCAGGGGCTTTCTCTGCACATGTTGCGTTTCACGACGTTTGCTTTGTCTGTGATTTGGTCAACGCGGACTCCACGGTCTGGATCAGGCGAATGTTCAATCTTTCTCATTGTTTTGTGCAGTAGAAAGCACAGCACACGTTACTCCCGCTGATGGCAGCGTCGAGGGAAATGCGTCTCGCACAGCGCTGGAGAAGTTTGCTTGCATGTCTCCCAGGTTGCGTCAACGAGACGGATGGATTTCACATTCTGTTGTTCTTTTCCAGATCGAGACACACAAGCTAGAGTTCAGGGACAAGGCATCGTCCAAAGTTGGTTCCAAGGACAACATCAAGCACCACGCCGGGGGCGGCGACAAGAAGGTACGTCTGGCGGCCGGCGTGAGATGCGTTCGTTTCAGTTTCGTTTCAGGTTTGCGCTGTTCTTATGCCCCAGTTTGGTCAAGATTCTAGCTCTCGACGAAAATCAAAACTGACACTTGTTTTCAGATCGAGATGCACAAACTGGAATTCCGGGAGCGCGCGCAGGCGCGCACGGACACGGGCTTCGTCTCGGGGTCAGGGTCGCAGTACACCGGCTCGGACAGCGGCTCCGTCGGAGACTCGGGCGAGGCCGGCGCCCAACCTGCGGAAACCGCCGCCGCCGAGTGAGGAGCGTCACCGCCGCCGCCGCCGCCGCTGCAGAAAGACATGTGTGGCACTCGACGCTCATGTGGATATCGTCACATATTTGGAGGGTGGTACAAAGAAAATGTGACAATTTTCACATGAAGCGTGAAGAGACGGAAAGATAACACGGTTTTCTTCACAACAGAATCCCAGACGGAGGAACGTAGCTTCTCCCGAAATGTACAGAAACTTGCTGCTGGTGAAACATCACAACCTCAGAATCCATCTGGCAGAAACAATTTTCGGTCGTGAAAACTGGATCTTCAAGATCAAACCTTTGGGCGCGCGGTCGCCATCTGTGCTTTCAAGCCAGCAGTTTCAAGTTCCTGTACATTTCAGGCATTCAGCGACACGTCACTAGTGTCTTGTGCAACATCAATTCTTTGGAGAGACTGTTGGGAGAGGACTGATCACATGTGTATGCATCGTGGCTTCTTTCATTATTGTGATAATTTGTACAAAGTCAGGTCAGGCCTCACAGAAACACGCTGCCGGCATTCTCGAATTGCTCTGCCGTGCATCAAATGGCCTGGCCGGTATCAAGACTGTGAAGATTTATTTCCCGTTGTGTTGGTGCATGTTTTGTGGAAATGTTCTGCAGAAATCAAGCTGAAGATGTTCAGAATGCAAAACGTGAGACCAATGCACGAAGTGCAGCACATTGTTTGGTGAAATAATTTCAGCTTTCCATGTCCTTGTTTCGGCAACAATTCTGTTCAATGATCCAACAATGCGAAGAAACATCGTGAACATAGCAAAGTGACTTTTGGTGCCTGAAGACAAATTCACTTTCTCGTGCTTCAACAGTGTTGTTTTCCAGTGATCCTGCTTTCGTGCATGGAAGGACATGCATCCTAGAAATGTACAAAATAGGTCTGCATAATTTATTGCTGATTATATCCCTTTTCATTGTTTGAAGCCCAGAGCAGAAAGTTGTAAGCGTGTTGTGTCAGGTTGTACATACTGTAAACAGTACATGTTGATATTTATACAAGTTTCAGATACTGTCATTCCATTTGATAAATGTTTCATGATTTCATGTTTGATAAAAATCAACTCAGTGACGCGCTTTTTGCTTGCTGTGCTGAGACGACTCCCGTTTGAACAATCTTTTGTTTCCGAAACAGCCACCGTGGGATCAGTGCTCTGCTGTGCACGCAGTTTCATGTTTCTGCAGAAAGCGCCGTCGTTTTGTTCTGCAAACTGCCGTTTTTGTGTTGTCTCCAACGGCACATGAGGTACTTTTGTGCAGTTTTGTTTTTGAATATATTTCACTTGCCTGGATTTTACCGTGTTTGTTTTGTGGGCTGCAATCATGACGAGCGACCACCGAGCGAAGTTCGATGTCAAGCTGCCATGCAGCAGTGGCGAACGTACCTTCAGAACTGGCAGCACCACCAATGATTTGCGATTTTAAGTTGTTGTTGGGTGACAAGGCGACAAATACTTTCGCCTGTTTTGTATCAACGGCAAAATTATGTGCGAAATGAATGGGCAGCCAAATTTTCAGGTCAGAAGTCAAGTCTCGAGGGAATGGAGAGGTGATGAACCTCGGTGATTCTGTGTCGAGTCTTCTTCGAATAATCAAACCAATACCTCATTGATGGTTTGTATCCGTTGGAAAGACATGCTGGTTGTTGTCTTGTCTTGAGTGGCCGAAGGGTAACAGTGAGCAAGTTTGTGAAAGGTTTGGAACCTGAATCGTGCTCCTGCTAAGGCATTGTTACGCGGGGAAAATTTTGGACCGTACAAAGGATTGTTGAAAGTTTCAAAATTGGATCTAACTTTGCATTTCAATTTTTACACTTGTACACTTTTGTGAATCAATCTTTGGACGAAGAGCAACACGCTTTTTGTGAATTGGAATTCTGGTGAAAAATCACACCAAATGTTGAGTGTAACGAAGTGACCGTCTGCGGAACCTCGCACGTAAAGTCTGTACGTCGTGGTGTTGTCACGTAGTTGTGGTACTCGCACCTGTACAATTCATCCTCCTCCTTAGAACGACACACAGTGAAGATCTGTTGGCGGGTTTGCTGTTTCCTGAAGTGTTTGAACCAGTTGCAACGATGTCGACAGTGGTTGGTTTGTGTGTGACTCGTGATAGAGCTGCGCGTCCACCACGCAGACACGAGTCCGCTTGAAGAAGCAGCAAACTGCGCAGGTTTTTCTTGCAAAGGTGGGCGCCCCGGTGAACCGGGAATCTCCGCGACAGAAGCTTAATTTACAAAATGAACACTCGCGTTTCATCTCATTAATCGCTTCTCTCTTCGTGCTTTGCGGCTGAAAAGTTCGTGAAGAACAACTGGAGAAGCGAGTTTGTTTTTTTTTCCTGTGCAGGTGACACTGTGCCTCGTTTTTGAACCAACAGTGAAAACACTTGGTTGTGTACAGAGATCTTGTACTAGTTGCTTTGAATAAATCTATAATTTTTGGTTAGAACGTCTGGTGTGGTCACGCATTATTTCGCCATTGGTGAATCTTTTCACACGTCACTTGCAGTTACTCTGTGAATCTTTTGGCATATGCCACCCCGTCCCACAAGTAAGACCAGTGAAGGCGCAAAAGAGGACGCGCACAACTTATTTTGCAAACCAACATTGTATTCAATATTCCAATGAACAGCGGGTCAGTTTTTGTGTTCGTAACCGAGAACTATCAAGAGACGAAACACCGTTTGGCAAAACTCGATTCGTGCACCGTTAGCAACAACTCGGAACAGATTTCTTGGTTCAAAAAACAAACTCCAACAGATCAAATTTCATTGAAACAGATCCTCTTCAATAGGTTTGCCGACCCACCGACCCCAGCCACTCTCCTCGAATCTCGAGATCAGAATTCTCTTCGCCTCTTGGTACTCCGCCGCGGCAGCCTTCAATTCGTAGTAACATTTGCCATCCGTCTCCGCGGCATCTGAGTCCGTAGATTCGTCTTCAGAGGACGGCTTGGAGTTCTCGGTGGCCTCCACTTCACTTCCGGCTGTTCCTGTTGTGTCTTTGGTTTTCGTTTCTTCCTTTGTTGGACCAGTGGAAATGGCCTCCGCTGGGGGTTTCTCCTCCCAAACTATCTCGCCCTTTGCCCAGACATCCTCCGCTGTTGCTTCGTCGGCTTCCAATTTTTCTTCCGTTTTGACTTGCTCTGTGTTGTCGTTCGCTGTGACATATCTTTGTTTCCGCTTTTTCAAGTTTCTTCTGGTGGATGTCTTGGATTTCTTGTCCGATTCAGTTGTTTTCTGATTCTCCTCAGCCGCTCCAGACCCCGTGTCTTGTTCAGGAGGGGTGGCGAAAGCGCCTTCGAAAGACTCCGTCGTTGTTTCCTCCTCTGCTTCAGTTCCAAGGCCGTTAACTTCCTTATCTTGTTTTGGAGGGGTGGCAAAAGCGCCTTCAAACGACTCTGTTGCATCTGGTGGGCTGTTTACTTCCTTGTTTTCCTTGCTGTCCCCCTGGCCACCGGTGTCTTGCTCATTTAGGCTTGTTGATTTTTCGTCCGCCTGTTCAGTCTCTCCCGACTCCTCCTGTTTCAACTCCTTCGAGTCAGCATTTACTTCATCGAGGCTCTCGACTGTTGACTTGGCCTCTGTGGGTAAGGGTCTGCTCGCCATCACTTTTTGCAGTTTTCTGAATCGTCCCAGCATCGCAGCTTTGCAGATGCGAGAACGAGTTGCAGCACCAAATCTACAAATTCAAGAATTTCATGAGCCCCAACCAGCAAGAGTCATTGTCGCACATCGAATGCTCATCCTCTTGTTTGGATCATCGCAAAATTTCCCCCTTTCCCTTCAGTCGCATTTCAAAAAGCATTGTCAAACGTTCCCTGCAGCACGACGCACCTCTGTTCCACGGTCCCCGTCCACCCGTTGGTCACTTCGGGCACCTTGTCGCCGACGCACCAGTTGAGACTCAGCGCGTTCGTTTTCTCCGTATCGCGCTGCAACTCGGGCACCGACAACTGAAAATAGAACAAGAACACTGCGGTTACTCTTCGCGAGCCAGATGTTCTGTGACGTGATCACTTGATGCATTTTTCTCCAACACACCTTTCCCAGACGCGGGTGGTTGAGCCTGTATCCGGGTGGCAGCTCTGGGAACTCCCCCCAGAACTCCAGTCGGCAGCACATGGCGCGACACAGGTGGCCGCTGTGGTAGAGACTCCCTGAAAGTTCCACAGACAATCTTTGGTTGGCTGGCCCACACCGCCGATACGTGGGGTGAGGTGATCGAGACCGATCGTGAAAGCGTTGTCATTCAGACACCGTAGCCTTCAGAGGAGACAAAGCGCTGGTGTTTTCCGAAACACTGCAAGTTTCTTTTTGAGTCTGCCAGTTGCCCCAAGAACATCGCTGAATCTTGTCACGTCACTGGTTCTGCTCACCTAGAACGATGGAGTCCAGGTAGACGGGTTGTATGTACTGAGCCAGCAGCGCGCCCTGCAGCCCCAGCACGTTCCAGCGACACAGCTTGTCGCTGCACGACATGGTGCGAAGCCGCTCGCCGCGGTTGATGCCGTCGTCGGTCTGGGTGAGGCGCACGCCGGGGTCGAGCGGGATGGCGCCCTCCCCTGAAACCAACCGCAGAGTCAGCAAGACGACCAGGACACTCGTTTGAGCATGAACGCACCCACAAAATTTTTTTGACAAGTTCGTGTAGGCAGCCCGCTGTACGTTTTTCCCCAGTCCACACACAAGGCTCTGAGAACATTCAGCGTGGCAACTGACCTACCTCCCTCTATCTTGGTTCTGAGCATTCCCAACGATCTGTTGTTGAGCGTGAACAGTGGGGCGTGTGCCTCGTCCTGATCACCTTGCGTTGTAGCGTCCCTGCAAACAAACACGGGGGTCTTGTTTTGTCGCCAAGAAAGAAATGTAACGTAAACCTTGTAACAAGTGCGTCACTTCGAAGTGGTTCGTGGCCACTGACGACTGACCTGGAGGAGATGGCAGCGTCGCCGCACGGCGCTGTCGAGATGTACATGTGGAACGTCACGTCCTCGCGCAGACGCAGACGCTCCGTCTCGCTCGACCGCGCTCTGAACAGACTTCCGGGTTCGCCTGATGCGTGTTCGAGCAGATTCTTGTACAGGCACCTGCAGCACGGGAGAAATTATTTGGAGACACCTACTTTCGAATTTTCATTGTTTTTCCTGATAGGAAAAAGAAAACAAACACGACGCCTCCCCCAAACCACCACCACCAACAAATTTGTATCGAAGACCGATGTCTGATTGTGCCATTGTCAGATCGAAGTGAAAGTTTCACATGGTGGCTGCAGTGATTCAACTTCAACGAAGCACGAAGAAAACGGTTGGGACTGGCCCAGCCTGACGACTCGGTTCTTACCTCTGGAAGCTGCGTTTGCAGACGACCTCGGCGTGCGAGTCGTTGACCCGGAGCCCCTCGAGGCTGCGCTGGTCGCCGCGGATACACCGGTTCCCTGCAAGACCACAACGCGAACCAGTCGCACAACGGCCCTCGCTCTCTGGGTTGGTAACACGTCTCCCACTTTCAGGTCACGCAGATTGTTTGCCAATCTCGTCTGTTGGTGACCGCACCTGTTCCGAACGCCACTGTTACTGCAGGTTCTTCCCCAATTTTGGCGACGATTGCGGCGAGGATGCGGCGGCCAAGCATCTCCTCAGCGACGCCGCCCAGGACGTGCGAGAAGGTGGCGATCGCCGTCTGCGCGACGGCGTCCCATTCCGTGTCCGGCTCGGCCTGTGAACAAAGCAGGGTCAACTTCGGGCACACTGGAAATGTGCGGGGCTGCACGCCCAAAGTATTCCACTTGCACAGGTGAGACGTGACGCACGTCTGGGCGGACGCCGGCGTTCATCAGCAGGCGTCCTTGCTCCGCCAACTCGAGCAGCGCCGCCTGCGCCGCCCGGCGCCGCGCCTCCTTCTTCGAACCGGCCGTGACGGCGCGAAACCGGATCCCACCGACCATCGCGCCCATCGTGAACCTCAAATGCACGAACAACTCTCAACACTTGCTGTAAACCGGACAGTGGGCGCAATTTTTTCTGAGCTGCAAAGAAACACCCCAGTTGCCGAGCCTGGTTCCACACTCACGTCGGACAGTGATCCTCTCCAGACCGGTCGATCTCCATGAGATTGACTTCCTGCCCGATGCTCATGCCGTACTCGTACAGCGCGCTCACCGCGTTCTTGTTCTGCCCGACGGTCAGCAGCTTGTGCGGCTGAGCGGGGATCGCACCTGGTGAATAGTCACGGTGTGCAACATCAACCACCATCACAGAACTTCGAAAATCTCGACAGGATTCTGGACTGACAAGTGCCGGTCCGACTTCCCCACAATTTTGGAAGAGATTTCAGGCATCGAGAAGTTGCACGTGGAGTCGTCGATGCACCAACGAGTCGTGGTTGTCGAAAATCGACACTGCATGTTTCGCCAATGAAGGGCACGGGAAAATGTGTGCAGTTTTCTTGGGTGTTGGGGTGGGGTCTCAAGTGCACGCAAGTGTGAATTTCACAAGCGACATGACAATTTGCATTCTACAAGTTCTTACACATGGTTGCAGTCTTCATCCAACATGCAACAACATGACAGATTTCACGAAGACCCGAAACTCACACATGTCGGCGGTTCGGGTTATTGCGTCCAGCAGCGCATTGCTGGCGGCGTGAGTCGGAGAACCGTCGCCTGATGACATCACCTCCTCATCCGGACCAATGGCGCAGCGCTCAGTGTCCTAAAGCAAAATCGAAGCGGTCGAGTCATTAGATATCTAGTCATGCTTTCAACACTCAGCATGCACAAGTCACTGCGCGAAACACTTGATGAAACCACGCATTCAACCTTGGATAAGTACGAAAGCACCTATTGTTCTCACCATTGGAGTTTTTGAAGAGTGACGAGCCTGGGTCAGGACAATTCTGAGACGTTCATCAGGACTGAGCCACAAAACTGGAAAGTGAGTCCATTGGCACGAAAGTTGTCTGCTTTACTCACACGTTCTGCGCTGCTGACATCTCCCGGAAAGTTGAGCTTCGCGGATTATTTCACGGATTTGACGATTTTGAGATGGTGGAGCCCTGCACCCGCAGGTGAGTTCCCGCCATCGCTGGAGCAGCCGCAAAATCAGGGGCGAGCGCGACATAACGCCTGCAGCCAGCCGCGTGCGCAAATTGAACGCCCTTACTGACTTAGTGGTACATACACACACACACACACCACCACCACCACACGCGCAAGCACGCACGCACATACGCACCACAAGCAAAAGTACAGTTCTGGTCAGACACACAGACACAGACACAGACACACAGACACACACAGACACACAGACACAGACACAGACACAGACACAGACACAGACACAGACACAGACACACACACACACACACACACACACACACACACACACACACACACACACACATCCCCGACGGATAGACAGACAGATAGATCCGCCCGCGGTGTACCTGAAGAAAAACGATCTTCGGAAGTTTATGGTCACTTTCCAGCCTGGGGCGCTGTGCGGAATTCGCTGTTCCGTCCTCGCGGGGGGAGTGGTCCTCGGGACCATTAGGTTTTACGACGTCTTTTGATACAGCGAAACAGCGAGCGCTAGATATTCAATTATCCAACCATTGCCTTCGTGTAAAAGTCAATAAGAAATTCTTTGATGAGAAATCTCTCTAACCGTCTGGGCTCTGGAATTCATATTTAAACGCCCATTAGAATAAGTATTATAGTAATTGTACACAAATAAGGCAACATAGAGGTATTATTACTTGATAATGTGTAAAAGGCCCCAGACTCCGATTCTCATTTCAAATTTAATGTCGTCTGCGTTTTATTTTTCTGTCTATTTTTGAAATGAGAGACGGAATTTGATTTGTTCAGGCAGAAGGCCAAACAGAGGAGACGGAGAGATTTGATTTGCCGAACATATGCTCTGGTATGCTGCACACAATGTCAACACAGAATTGCATTTGGAGGGAGAAAGAGATGGAAACTGAAGACGAGGTTTTGTCTGTCTCGGATGGAAGGGAACACAATAACACGTGTGTATGTGTGTGTGCGTGTGTGTGCGTGTAGTGTGTGGTGTGTGTGCGCTCAAAGCGTCATATCATGTCAGGAAAAAATTGCTCAAAATGTCAAGTGCATATATTTTCTGGGTGGACCCAGCCTGTTCTGAAAAGGCTAAAAATGTCAAGACAACAGAGAAATAATTCCAAGTCTTTGGGTTTTCTTGATTTGAAAAACAAAAGACACTCCAAAAACCACACCCGAGTCCGTCTCTGAAAGGACTGAGAACGATAAAACATTTGGCGGAGTTTGTTTCTCGTTCTTCGAGCACAGGAAACAGGCTTGAAACCGTTGAGCAAAATACTTAAGTACTTAGCAAGTACTTGAAGACACGCTCGGTCGTTAGGAAGGGTGATAAAACTCCTGTTAGTGACTTGACAAATTCTTCTCGTCACGAACTAAACGGTAAAGTTCACGCGCATATTTCTCAGGGATTTGGAACTGCCTCGCTCTCTTTGCCGTTGCGAGGGGAAAGTTTCAGACGGTTTTCAAGAAAAAATCTCGACAGGTTATTCATGTCCACAAAATGAGGGCAAGAAGAAATGAATTTTCTTGTTGAAAAGGACTGTGGCGTACAGTTTGCTGGTGGTGGCAAACAAAGCAACGAAAGAAACCACCCCAAGATAGAGAACTGCACGAAACAAGCCGAAGTGGGTGTGGCAATGCAAAAACTCCAAAAATTCAAGTGAAACAACGAATCCTTCCAACAAACCTTTCATTTCTGTGTCAAGTCTAAATATTTCATTTTTCTCGCAGCTAAATTTGTTGATGCGTCAACTTAACTCAACTCGGGTCATCCAGATCCTGTTTTCGGATGAGTGATCATCGTTTCTCCCACCGGGTCGCGTCGCTGGAGGCGGGAGGAACGGAGCGCACCGCGCAGAGTGCGTCTATTTCCCCCGCTCCATCTCCAGCGCGCGTCGTGTGGACGCGAGCGTTGAAATTTTTATGACGCTGCGTCTCGGGGGACAGATCCCGTTACCCCTTCCTGTTTGCTTGTGGCCATTAGATCGCGCTGGGTGCGCTCGCTCACTCGCTTGCACTGTGAGCAAAATCAAGATCCAAAGACGCTTGCAAATTTTTTATGAAGACAACTAGCCTGAAGAACCCAGGAGAGTGGGGTGTGTGAAATGCCACTCACACGATGAGAATTTCTGGGCATTGATGCGAGTTGTAGAAAGCATCATATCCGACACAGGAAAATCAAAGTGTGCGCTCACCATTCCCTTGGCCAATCACCCGCTTCATTCATTGAATCATGAGACCATTTTGACGTGAATCGCGCCCCATCCTCACAGCGTCAGGTTTGACAGGGCGTGGCTGACGTGACCGAGTCTGACGGAAAGCAAATCATGGTCGCTGTGTATGTTCCCCGGTGTCAGCGCTTATTAAATCATTACCTCTCACTCTCCCCTCTCTCCCCTGCAATCGGGCCACTTAAAGCGAGATCCGGGGGGGGGGCAGAAAAATTGTTCCGCATCTCAGAGATGATGGGTCTGAAGAAGAGTTTTCGTATAAGTGACAATTTTATTTGTCCTGTTGCACAACTGTGGTGGTTGTGCGGGGGTGTCGCGGTGGCCGAGAGGGTCAACTGGTTAATCAGTTCTATTTCTTTTCATAAAACTGAAGGAATTTGAAAAAAAAGAATTTGAAAGAAAAGTTTCAATGTGTTTTTCGTGCTTGTCAATGCTCACATGATGTGGTGCAAGCTCAGTGAGAAATACTGATGCACCTTCAAACAAGAAGATGAGATCCACTCAACGCACAAGGTTCTTCTATTTTTTTGTGAGTGAGGAAGGTCTTTTCTCGGTGCGGCTGAATTGAAGCCTCTTGTCCAGGAGGGACACATACTTGAGCCTCTTGTGTACAGTGTATCCCACTATAAACGTGTCAGCGTGATTTATTATTAATCTACCTCTGAATGGCATGTCCTACAGGCATCTCCATCCGTCCGTCCGTCCGAGCAGGAGAGAGAACGCGCAAGACAAGCAATCGCTTCAGTTGCGTCTTGGGGCCTGGTTCACACGCCGTGCGTCACGTGTTTTGCATCACGTGTTTTGCGTCACGTGTTTTGCGTCACGAGGTGCGTCACGGATCACTGGCTGGTGGTACCGTGACTGTAGTTCCAACAAAAGAGAACAGGATTAGATTTGCACATACACAGACACACACGCAAGCACGAACACACACACACACACACACACACACACACACACACACACACACACACACACTGGACTTGCAAGAAGACTGGGGCGCAACATGACTCATCGAGTGTGAAACAGGCCGCTCAAATGAATGCGTAATGTGGAATTGTCCGGCTCAACATGTCTCGAAGGCAGCGTTTGTTTTTTCTGCCAAACCCCAAGACAAAACTCGTGCACTCCACCATTGCCTCGCGCACAGTCTGAACCAAGACATCAGCATACAGTGGTGATAATGTTCGTCATAAAAACTGAACCAACGCACGAGTAATTGAACAGGGTTTGAAAAAAATTGCAAAATTCCTATGACCACAAAGGGGATCCGCAGTTGCCGCTCCCTTGGTTGCTTATCAGGTTCTTTTTTGGGACATTTTGAAATTGGAAGTGAGATTTGATTGACTGTGGTGCCATACCGAGCTGTTCGTGAACGAGGGAACATCATTGCCGTTCATTCTGCCAGTGCTATTGTGTTTTCTGTGTTGTGCACTGGTACTCAGAGCAATCTAAACATTTGGAGACTTGCAGATCTTTTCAAAGTTCAGTGTCACAAAACTTTTTTCACAAAAGGTCATGCTGCGACCAATGGCTTTGTCCAGGCAAAAGCAACTTCGGTTCAAGTTTGATGTCCTTGCCTATTACCCATAGTTCTTCTACCGAGTTGTGATTCCTGCAATCCACCATTGGAGGAACTTTTCTCGTCCATAGAACCCACCCCGCCTGACCAGAAGCTTACCTGCACCGGTTGACAGTGACGTGAATGGCGGTGAACACAGCTGAGTCGTTACTATGCGGCGCAGGTCCCGCATGTCAGAGGTCCTCTCCCGGGAGCCGAGCTGACCCTCCCCCCGGACACACCGCCGGACCCTCCCGGAACTGCCCGACCTCCCCCTCCCTTCCTGGTACACTTCCATGGGAACCTCGCGTTATGTCCCCCACCACATCCACCGCACGCACCGCACTGTCAGAAGAGTCGGTGACAGGTTCCTGAAGAGTGGACGAACGCATACTCACACACTGGAAAGCACACATGAGTGCACGCGCACACACGCACGCACACACGCACACACGCACACATACACGCACGTTCAAAATCAATGGGTCCTGTTTTCGTCTGAAGTTGTGGGGACAAAAAGCCAAAGTATATACGAGTTGGGAAGAAAGGACTTTGATTTTGTTTCGACTTTGACGTCAAGCAGCACAAGTGTTTTTGGTGCGGGAGGAGGCAGATTGTTGAGGTCAGGGATCTGTTTGCTGGGGATGTTTGAGAGTGAGAGGGTCTCTGTGAGTACAATGATTCTCAGTGTAAATAATAGATGCAGCCGCAATAAAAACAGGAATGCCCTGTCCCGCCCTGTCCCGGCCACTCAGTGTCACAGCCGCCGCAGCCGACGGGCCAAGTCCGAGCAGTGGGTCAGGGTTGGAGAAAGAGAGAGAGAGAGAGAGAGAGAGAGAGGGGGGGAGAGCGAGAGAGAGAGAGAAACAGACAGACAGACAGACAGAGAAGAGGAAAGACAGAGGGAGGGGAGAGAGATTGTACAGGGACAGAGAGACACAGATGAGAGAGAGAGAGAGAGAGAGAGAGAGAGAGAGCGTGCGTGTGTGTGTGTGTGTGTGTGTGTGTGAAAGGCTTGCACGTGAAGCCTCTCATTTTCAAAGTCAAGCAAAATCGCGGTTTCGTCTCTTGTTCGTTTTGTGTACTCACTACTCGAGTTAGCACGTCTTGTCGTTGTTGTAAGAAGGAACGAGTTCTTGGCAGAGTAGATCTGTCCTACGCAAACGCAGGGCAACAGGAAGGTTCAGCTTCCACTGAGCGTTTCCTTGTTGCTCCATCCAGGACGGATGGGCCTCAATCGGAACACTGCGGTGGAGGGAGAGATCTGCAGTTCTGCTGCTGAACGTGCTTTCCCCCCGTGCAACCAAGGCTTTGCACTGGGTGTGTGCATACCACGCGCTGCGTCTTTAGAACTGTGATGTCAATGAGTGGTGCGTCAGCGAAGGGGGCAGAACGACGCATTCAGTGCGAACATGACTCAAGCGACCTGCATCCACACACGGGGAGGAGCAAAACAGTCTTCCACAAGTGTCCAGATCAGCACAAAGCAGCACCAAAAGTGACACTGTACTCAACGAGAACGAGGACTGTCTGTCTGTCTGTCTGTCTGTCTGCTGTCTGTCTCGTCCCAAGTCTATACATCTTGGAGAAGCTGTCTGAAGCAGCCCGTTGTTATTTATCATTGCAGATTCCACCATCATCAGCAACACTTGTCCAGCACCTGTAGATCTACTGTCTGTGTGCAGAGAAAGGGATCGAGGTCAACCAGGTGAGAAGCCACGTTTAGAATAACAATGACAGTAAGCGCATTTTTGTTCGTTGTCAAGAACCAACGTGACAGGCACAAAGACTTCTCCTTTGAAAGACATGTCAGGCGACTTGACTCCATTTCGGAAGCAAACGATACACACACCTCCGTTGTGTCAACACAGAACCCAATTTCGAGCGAGCACTTTAATTCTCCTTGGAGCAGCGGTGGCATCGTGCCTCCCACAATTGCTTCCCAACCGGTGGGAACTTTATCCCATTCGCTTCTTCCCTTTTCCCAGTGTGGGTCACGCTGGATGCGTCACGCGCTGCGTCACGTCAGGCTGGAGTCACACTGGATGTGTTGTGAGTTGTGTCGCTGTGCAGATCAACAGGCGCTGCGTCATGTTTGGCGGTCCGACGGCGCTGCTTTAGATTGGCGATGCGTTTGGTCGGGACAGAACGTTGTGACCCATCAAGTGGGGATCTATCCCGAGTAAATAAAGAACAGTTTGCTCGCTAACTTGGATTTGTGCACGCTGGTACATTCAGTGTGAAGCTGGCCCAGTGGGCGTTGTATCCATGGAAGCTACAACGCAGTGCCCACTGACTTTGGAAATAGATCAAGGTGCCTCGCTGACGCAGCCAGTGCCAAACTGGGCAGACTACAACTTGAATAGCTCGCCCATTTGGATAGCGCATCCAGTGTGAACGGGGGGCGCCCAGTGTGAATACAGCATGTACCCAGTGTGAACACACGGCGCATCCAGTGTGAACGCGGCGTGCATCCCTTGACACTTCACCATCTGTTGAAGATGTATACAGTGCGGAATGAAAGACACACGAACTCTAAACAGTTCCATTTGAACGGGAGAGTGTTGATTTCTAGAGTTAATCGGTTTGGGTGTTTACCTGTGAGTGTCTGACTTTCACAGAGGCACAATGTGTCCCTCATACCTCCCTTTACTCTCAACACCAAGCTTCTCCACACTGTTATTTTCAGATGTTATCTGCCGCACACTGTACCAAATACACAGGACAATATGCAATCAGAGATAGCAGAGTTTTTCAGAGGTGAAGGTGACTCTATGATTTGGGAGGGGATGAATCCAAACTCCATTTTACTCGCTTTTGAAAAGGAAGTTTGTGATTAAATAGTTCTTGGATGTAATTTCAACCGATTTTGGGGGAAAATGAAAACGGTGGTTCGTTCCCCTGTGAGAGTTTTGAAAGGTTTGGAGTGTTCGCCTGAAGCCAAGGTAACGAGGCAGGTATTCCCATGGCAACCATCACCAGTTGTCAATTTGGGTTAATTTGCTAAATACTTAACCATAGTTCACAAATGATATGTCAAGCGGTGAGGACACCACTTAGTCAGAGACTAATTTTCCCAGAGGTTTGGCAATGAGGAGAAAATTATTAAATTTGAAACCATTTGACCAGAAGAAACTGAGCTTGACCTGTTATTTGTAAAACTGATACCAACTCCACTGGGCTAAGGGTGTGTATTTTTTGAAGGGCAATTTAGTAGAAGTGGCAACAAGTTGGCTACAACCTGGATGCACCGCAGCCACAGGAAGTCACCCAATTGATCTGAGGGGGTCACGCCCTGTTTTATGATCAAATGTTGGGATTGTTCTTCCACATACATGTGTGTGAGTGAGTATTGCGTCATTGGTCCCTGAGTGCCAAGATAGTGAGGCAGATGTTAAGGGGGGTGTCCTTTCCATGAGTGTGACAGAAGCACAGTGTGATACAAGTGTATTTTGAAAATATTGGAGGCATCTTCCGGCTTTGCGGTGCTGGTCATTTTGGTGCAACATTTGCAGAAAAAAGGCCTGGTGCAGATCTTCTTCAGCTCGAGAGACAAAACAGACAAAAGAAGAGAAAAACCTCGGTGGTTTCTCCACGCAACTTAGAGACCTTTCTCCCCGATGTAAGCCTGCGAGGTTCCGCAAATAAGAAAACGTGCGCTGGAATTCTTATGACGCCGACTGGGCGACAAAAAATATTTAAACAAAACTTTTACAGTATCTCTGCTTCAATTTCCGCTTCCCCAATGCGATGTGCCTCACTGGGAGGGAAAACGTCATATTTTTTTTCTGGCGCGGGGGGGGGCGACAAGCGCAGGATTTGACGGGGCTCAGTGTTTTGCATCAACGTTTCGAGTTTCTCTCTCTCTCTCTCTCTCTCTCTCTCTCTCTCTCTCTCTTTAACAAATTTATATCTTGTCAGTCAAAGGTCAGGTGGGATTCCTTTTGTGAGTTGATGTGGAGATTTTGCACTTTGCCGACCCCAGCGTCCAGTAACGGGCAGACGCAACTCAGAGCGGAGTTGGAGTGATGGCTTCGGTGTGATGTAGACTTTTCAATGTGCGGTTAAAGGTGCATGGGGTCCCAACTCGCACGGATGCAGAGAAACGAGAACCCCAAAACACTCAAATGCACAGAAGTGAAGCAGAGAGAACTTTTTTTTTTCTGGATATTTTGCCTTGATCACAGATTCTCTCCATTTGGACAGAAACGAGAGAAAAATCCCAACAAGCCACACAAAACACAGAAAGGGAAACTTGGTTTTCGTGTTCTGCCCTGACCATCAGTTGTTTCACACTGCCCCACAGATTTCACAGATTGGAGAAACGAGTGTTGCTGTTGCTGCATGGAGCACGTCCCCAGCAAAGTAACATCACTTTTATAGGCCTATCAATTAAATAATTAAACAGCGGCGCGGTGTCGCCGGAGGTGACGGGTGACGCGGAATACGGACTCGGAATTAAAATCCCACCCGCCGCCCGACCCGCCACACCGCGGATCC
>JAAUXT010132277.1_pt1 | contig 47647 bp, 43 predicted proteins | sample 7278171 | NCBI WGS metagenome assembly JAAUXT01 (sample SAMN14350112, study PRJNA611818) | marine sediment metagenome | isolation source: surface marine sediment (1.8m) | place: French Polynesia: Moorea | collected 2018-08
ATTGCCTGAGGCCAGCCCCCCCTGGTGGGGGAGGAGTGTGGTGTGACACACCAGCTGTGAATTTGAACCACCGCGGTACAGGTGGCAGCACTGTTCATTCAATAAACACAATTCGCGCCACCATGGCCAGTCTCACCTGAGATACCCAACTGATCGTTTGTGATATCACTACACTGCAGCGACTCGTTTCTGGCGCTGGTTTTTCATTGCCTGAATCAACAAATCTCTCTGCAGCGGTCTGAAAGAACACTGGTGATGTCGAATAGATCCAGATGAAATATTTACCGAGCTATGTTCAAATTTCAGCTTTCACGTGAGCAAGACTGGTCCAGACTGGTCAGCATTCCATCAGATCAGAACAGCTTTTCTGGATCATCTATTCCTGTTCAGATTTATTCGGACACAAGTTTCGCCGAAGGGCCCTCTCCTGGTGAGAGATTAAACCAACATACCAGTGTCAGAAAGATCGGGTATCGAATGTCATCTGGCGCTCAAAATCGAGAGAAATCTACTGTTTGTTTTCTTCGAAAAGTACAATTTTCAGTGTGATTGGTCACCATGCAAGTAGCAAATGCGACACGCATCTGTTTACGAGGTGACCAAGGTTGCTTTGTGGGGAACGAGTCCCGACTGTGGGATTTGCTCGTGCGAGCATGAATTCTTTGCGCTCAGAGGTATCTTTTTACATTTTTAAAAAATCCTTTGCATTAGAAACGTACACTGTGCATGTAACTTAACTTTTGTGTGCGCAAACATTCGTCACACACTTGGGAGTCTGGGCGATAATGCAGTTTTGTGCAGTGTGTTGGGAGGGGGACTGCCAGTTGTAGGTTGATCCATTTTAATCGTTGATTCTTTCGGTGTTGCAGGTGCTTTCCTGCTTCAAGTGCCTTCACAAGGTTCGCAAACAAGTGTTTGCCGGCGATGACCACGCTTTAAAGTGTAGGTTTTGGTGACGTTGCTGCTGGCTTTCTCTCCCCCCCTCCCCAAGTCAGTAACGAGACAAAGAGACGATTGCCTGCTCTTGCGGCTTCTGGCTGACATCCGAAAAATTCCTGCTTCAGGGAAAATTCACCAAAATGACGGGCAAGTTTTAGCGCTACCGAGTACCCTCGCTCAGTGGGGTTGTTGCAAGGACTGATGTCTCGCGTACACGTGTGTGTTCGGGGTTGGGGGGGGGTACAGCTGCAAGGGGGCAACCACTCAAACCAACATTTTTCAAAAATGTTCAGTTGAATGGGGAATAATTTGTACCCATTTTTGTGGGAAGATTAGATTGGTGTTTGGCGGCAATCTTCTCGAAATTTAGATGTGCAGCCTGCTTGTTTTGTTGTTTTTTTTTGTGTGTGTTTGTGAGTGAATCCTGGTTGCAGTCAGAATCCACTGGATGCGCGTGTGAAGGACCACGAAGAGCGAGGCCAAGTAGGAGAAACATCAAAATTTTGTTTGTCTTGTTGCAGATATCAGAGGAGTGATAAAGAATGAGTTCGAGAAGAACAAAGATGTGACAGACCCTGCAAAAATAAAAGAGGTAAGTTTCGTGTCATCGTTCTGCACCCTAAATGTTGTCAAAACGCGATAATTTCTCCCGAAAACAAATCACAGACGACGAACATTGACAGATGTGGATCGAGTTGACTCAAGCAAGTTTCTTGAGAGATGACACCAGCGTGCGTGTGGCATTTCTTTATTTTTGGAAAAATTGTCATTCCAGTTGATTCAGGGTGGGTTCGAAGCAGCCGAGTACACAAAAACGCATGTGGTACAGGCAGTGCGAAATGAGCGTACCAATAATTTCGGTGAGTATGTCGTGCAGAAAGCTTTGAGAAATAAACCATCTGCGAAATTTGAATACTCAAATCTCACCGCCATCGCGTTGCGGGCACTTCTGAAGAAATGTACGAGGCAAAAGACCTGTCACACGCCGCGCTTTTCTGGTGCCATGCATTTGTTGATGCCAGGGTGAATTCTTGTGTGAGCACGTGTGCTTGCGACGCCCGTGTTCAAAGCCTTGCTGTCTTGTTTCAGAGCTCAAAATCACCAAGGACACAGCATTGCGAACAAACGAGATGTATGACGAGAATATTGTGGTGCCTCCACCCAAAGCAAGAAGAAAAGGAACCATTGGCACGGGAAAGGAAAGCTGACAGTTGTATGGGCTATCCAGAGTGACAATTGTGTCGTGAAGATCCGGCGTTCTGAACCCTGTGAATGAGGCGCGTGCTCGGGCCTTACAAGCAGGACCCTTTGCCCGGCATAGTTTACTCCCCATTGAACCTGGTACCCAAAGCGGGAAATCCGGGACCTTTCCGTTCCATTCACAATTTGGCCTACCCCTACATCCAGGAGGTGGTGAACGCTTGTATTCCGGACGAGAATGCCGTCGTGGAATTCGCACTTGTATGGAGTTGTTGCAAAAAACGGACTGTAAGTCCGCTCAAATCAAAGGATGTTCACTTTGATCAATGAAAATGATGTTCGGTTTCAAACAAGAAGTAATTTGTTGCTGCTTGCAAATGAATTTGTTGATGATGGAACTGATCAGACAGGATCAAAGTGCGATATTTGCATTGTCTATCTGGAGTGGAAACTGGCACATTCTGTCATAAGTCTGTGATTGATCCCAAATCATTTGTTGGTTGTCAGAAAAAGAGAAGTTAGTCCACGCACACGTAAGATGAAGAGACTGGATTTCTTCTAAGACAGGCACAAGGGTGTGGTGTTCACCCTTTTTGCAAAGGCAGTACGTAAATTTCACAGACAAGAGTTTTCCTGCAGTGATGATTTCTTGCTAGGCAAGTAGAGACAAGCCAAAAGTTGTGTCATGGAGACACTTTTGGATCATTTGCAAAGTTGGATGAAACGATTCAGACGTCTACGGCCAACAAAAGTGTGAGAGAAGTGGAGCAGAGATTGGCAAAACCCTGTCTGCACAGAGAGAAGCTTTATGAATGCTCTGGCAAAAAATGATTTCAAGCATAATTGCTGCCTGCAATAAATTGCTTCGCACTGTCACAACGTGAAAACCCTCACTGACACTCATGCTGAAGTTTCGCCATGCAGGCTGGATTTCTGACGCACCTAATTGGACACAAAGCTTGCCCAAATCTTTGCCAAATGTTCATTTTGAACACTTTCCTGAAATCCCAAATTTGTACCTGAACTTTGGCCCTACCTGAAAAACCATGTCCAAATTTTGGAAAATGACAAGACAAACGACACCAGTCCAATACCCAATCAATAAACCACATTTCATCATTACATCCTTCATCAAATATTGATACTTTCTGAGATATCACCCACTTTGTACAGTGAGGCTGGGAACACACTCCCCATGATGTACAGTGTGCGATGGACTGGATGGCGACACAGCAACAAAATCGTGCAAACAGACACACTGGCCCCAGTGACAAACCATTATCCAGGGTTGTCAACAATATTGCTTTTTTGTTACTGGATGGCTTGTATACTTCCCACACAGTAGTTTTGAATTTTCTGGATGTCATAACTAGATGTAGATGTTTATTCCTTCACACATATCTGAAATCTTTGCAAAATGGATGGGCAAATCCTAAAAATTTGTTTTGTGCCATGCCATCCAGCTCCCCTGCAATAGGCTGAACTGCTACCAGAGTGATCAGCATGATGGGCCAGCCTGTCGCATCCACCCCATCATGGGAGATGTGTCCACATCTATTAAAAATGCACTGGATGGGTTCAGTGATGGGGCAGCAAGCACGACAGAGTAGATGCATCGGGCAATGCACCCACTCTGTCATGCTTCAGTGTGTCCGCACCCTGAAGTCAAAAAAAGAGCAAACCCCAAAATTTCAACTTGTTGCCCTCAAAAACCTAAAAATTCAAACTTGATAAATTCCTAACTCTCACATTATCTTTGACCCATACAAATTCAAAAACACCCAAAAGATCCAAACCTGAAATTTATCTTCACCAAGAATCTAGTGTATTACATTTGCACTGGCTGCCAACAGGTGATTGTTTCAGTTGCCCTGTTTCGGTTGCTCAAAATTGAGTGACGTTCGACATGGTGCAACCACCTCCAACTGCCTGAAAACCAGGTGGAAAATTTTGAAAATCAAAAAATGAATGTAATTGTTCAAACACCCAACCATCAATCATCAATACTTCTTTCAACAGACACACAAAAAACTTTTGGAGATTCAGACCAATTTGTGCAACAAAGTCCTAAATTTCTGGAGTACCCAAATGTGAAGTTTTGAGGTCTTGAACCCAAAATTTGAACTTCCTCTCGCATCATCATCAAATGAAAAAGGACTGAAAGGCCCAAATTTGAACCTCATCTTGACCCACAAAGTGCTGTTGATATATTTTATGTCCTCCGTGTCTTTTTGTGATTTGTTCCAGTGGTTGCTCAAATTTGCCTTGAACAATTGACTTACCTCCTCAAATCATCTGAAAACCAGTACAAAATTTGAAAATGAAAAAAAAAAGAATAACACTGGTCCAACAGCCAACCACAATGCCACATTTCATCGATATTCTTCCTTTGTCAAACATTTTCAAGTGTGAAATTTCTCAACCTCTAAAATTTGAACTTTTCACCCTTACAAACCCTAATATCAAACTTACAGATTTCTTCCTATGCATTGCCCTGAATCCAAAAAGACCCCAAAGATCCAAACTTGAAACAATTCTTGAACAAGAAAACGCTATCCGCATGTTTTTCACCCTGGATGCCTTCAGGTGATGTATTTCGGTCGGTCATTGTTCCGGTCGGAACAACTGACCGACCTTCTCAAACTAGATGGCCGGCTACGCGACCATCAATCACCTGAACGCTGAAGCCTGATGCTCATGGGGCCTCCGCGGACCACCGATGATTGGGGACAGCAATAAATAAATTATAAAGGACATGGTCAAATACTGACAGTGACCGTTTATGCTGTTTCCAGTTTTAGTTTGTGATGTTGTTGTCAAGACTCTGCCCTGGATTCATGAGCCACCAGGTGAGATTTTGCCGGGAAGCTGCATTTAACCGCAGAGGGCCCCACTGGCGGGTGAATGAAATCCGTTCTCAGCTGCAATACGCGTAAACAAACGTGCAATGTTAACAAAGACGAATCAGATCTTTTGAATGCTCTCCCACAAATGAACTTGGCTTGATGTTGTCCAAATTTGCACAAGGGATCCAAAACTACAAAACAGGATTTTTTACGCACCGGCTGATTATGGATGCACAGACCGGGTTCGTGCAACATCGGCTTCATCCGGGTGTCGGCTGTTCTCCCAGCGTGCCTCCTGCCTCAAATATTTTCCGCAATCGGCATTTTTTCTGTTCCATGTTCTTAAAATGCTCACGTGAGCGTGAGTAGCAAAGCCACAGGACAGTGAAGGAAGGTTTGCCTTAGCTGGATGGTTCACATGGACTAAATGAGCTTTTTGCTGGGCAGATCTGAGCAGCTTTTTGGAAGGAGGGAGCAACGTTTTCTGGGTGTGGCTAGATCTATTCTCCATGTTCTCGATTGAGTGAAAAGGGAAGAGCGGAGATTATTTTCTTCATTTTGGACTGTATTGTGACTGGATGCAGCTCGTAAGGAATTAGAGTGGTCAGGACGGGGAATCAAGAGGCAAGCGGGGCGAAACCGCTCGCTCTCAAGCAGAAACTTCGGATCCCCTTCCGCCATGGCGTGTTGCCTCAGTGAAGAGGCAAAGGAACAAAAGCGAATAAATCAGGAAATAGAAAAGCAACTGAGGAAAGACAAGAGAGATGCCAGAAGGGAACTCAAGCTTCTATTGCTGGGTAAGTTCAGTTTCACCTTTTACCCCCAATTGCCATGGAAAGTTGGCAGAAACAAGCACCGGTCTTATCTCCCCAAGCTTCATCTGGCAGCCGCCATCTTGGAAAAGGAGATACCATTTGAAAAAGGGATTTTCGCGAAATTGACCGTTGGTTCTTTGCTTTCGGAACTTTTTGCCTCTCTGCAGGTTGCTTGCAGTTAGTGCAAACAATTTCACAGGTTCCTCGCGCTCAAAAATTGATCTGTTGTGATGAAAAGTACAAAATTCGTGCAGAGAAGTGTCATCAACATGTTGATTTCTGAAACGATGCGGCTTCAGAAGCTGACTAGATGAAGACTTGTCGAGGCGAAGATCAAAACCAAACGCGACGTGAATGTTTGGGGGATTGTCCAGTTCCAGAATCTCTTGTCAGCCACCAGCTTGTGCAATGCGTTGAATCCGTGGGTGCCCCATTCAAGGCCCTGTGTTGACAACGGACGTGTTTGACAGGTGCCATGCCATGTGTGTGTGTGTGTGTGTGTGCGTGTGTGTGTGTGTGTGTGTGTGTGTGTGTGTGTTGGGAGGTGTACGGGCGTAATCCTGACTCCAGTGAAACCCAGCTCCTTCACTCCTGAGTGTATCCCAACCCAGGATGAATTCATCTTTGTTTTCCTGGACACAATTTTCCAGGTGCGTGAGATTCCTCACCATCTCAAAATTTGTGCAAGAAAACTTTGGTGGCGTTTGCTTTGCGCGGTTTGCCGAAGACAACAATTGGAACAAAAGATCAAAGAACAAAACCAAAACAAAGTGATTTGGCCTATTTGGATCCGTAAATGGCTCGGATCGCTGGGAGGATCGCCAGCGACCCGAATCGGTGAAATCGAACGCCACAGGGATACACGAACGGGATTCCCCTGCATGGTGACGTCATAATCCTCGGCGTCACAAGTTGCGTCTCCATCAACCGTAGATAGTAGAGAGTCCTGGGTGTCCGTTCCTGGTGTACGCGGTACGGCCGCCTCGCCGGTCTCTGGTGAAGAAAGTGTCCACTTGTGATGCCAGTCTGGATTTCACACCTGTAGAAGCGGGATCCTGACAGTTCGATCCCGCGCCGTGTGTTGTCGGTGTTGTCACTCAGTGTACGTGACCCTTTGTGTGTGTATTCAGGTAGGGGGGGGGAATCAGTCAGGAAAAAATAAGAATTCTCGTTGGACGATTCCTTTTGATTTGATTTTTTGACCGTCCAGCAATTTATCAGCTCACCGGTGAGGGGGGGGGGGTGCAAACCGGCAAATTGCGTGGACGGTGTGAGTTTAATTTGCAAATTTCTTGTTACCACCTGTGAAATTTGCTGGACCCTCCCTCTCCACCAGCAATTGAGGAATCGCTGGTGTTCTGATCTCGGATCTCCCGTTGGGTGATGGTCTTTTGATTGTTTGCACCCGGCACCAAATCCTCCGACTGTTATTCTCACTGATTTCACTGCATTGTCAGCCGCGAAGGCTGACAAGTGTACTCCTGTATCCTCGGTACGTGTGTGTGGGTTTGTATGTACCTTCTAGTTTGGACACCCCCGGGGGGAGGTAACTAAACTGGCCAGCTAAACTAGGGTCGAACGCTTGTGTACAGGATGTTCAAATTTTTTGGGTGAAAGGGTCTTGGAATTGTCCACAGGCCACAATAGAATGTGTTATCTGGGTCAACAACTATGGCCAGTACGCTCAGGTTCAGTTGCCCCCAAGGGTAACCAAACCCGGCTGTCACTGTGGAATGCTTGCAGCAAAATATTCGGACTTTCAGAGGTCATTCCTGTGCTCACTCTGAACAACTTTTTTATTTTCAGAAAATATGTCAGATGAGCAAGTGGCTGTCTTCGATGTTTTCTGAAAGTGCCATTTCTGGCCACTTCGAAGGCACATACGTAGTTCCCCTTCCCCTCAAATCAACTCGAAAAGAGTACCCAAGTTTGCGCGGTGTGAATGCGGTGAGTGGCGCGCAGCTGATGCTCTACGTACTTTACAGTCCAGTTTCATTTTGCGATTTGCAGGGACTGGCGAGTCGGGGAAATCGACGTTCATCAAGCAGATGCGTATCATCCACGGCGCCGGGTACACGGAAGAAGACAAGCGGGGCTTCGTCAAGCTTGTGTACCAGAACATCTTCATGGCCATGCATTCGATGATCAGGGCAATGGAGACGTTAAGGATCCCGTACAAGGACCCGTCAAACGAGGTACATGTCGGATTTGAGGAATTTGGTGACGTCTCTGTCATTTGGTTCAACGAACGCGCGCCTACTGTTGTTGGCAAGGAACAGTGTGACAACGCGGTCAACCAGGCGCGTCCTCCGGGGGGGGGGAGGGGGGGCTGTTATCCGTTTGACATGGCGTGGCCTCTGTGGCTGTGCAGACACCCCCTTGTGATTCCAATTGTTTTTGTGTGTGAGAGGGAGAGAAAAGAGTGAGAGTGTGAATGAGAGGGTCATTCCAAAACATTTTGTTTTCAGGGAGCAGTTGGAAAGGTTTGTTTCTCATCAAAGCCCTGAAAGTCAACTTGGCTCCTGTCAGTTGGAGTCTGGTTGGTTCTGGAAGTTTTTGTGCCGACTCCCTCCCTCTCCTGGAAACAAAAAACTCGCACCTGGTCAGGCTAAATTCGAAAGGCTTTCAGGCTTGAGGCATTCCTCAAGTGTTCACTTCAGCAGGTGGATGATCTGGTGGAGACCTGGTATAAGCAAACGATCAGCATAGTTTTTCACACGTGTGCGTCCTTCGGAGCGAGCCTGTTAATTTGCAATTGCTCCACACAAGACGCGATCCTTTGGAGGTGTGTGTTTGGGGGGTGGGGGGGGGCTTCTGATGTGAAGTTTTGGGTGTGTCCAGGGAGGTGGAGGTGGAGGTTGGATCCTGCCACCCAAGGAGGTCTTGGGGTTGGTTCCCACCCGATTTGGGTTGGTCCTTGCTTCCCACCTCTTCCCCTGTAGGTTCCATGGTGTGACCTGCCCTGCAAGTTCTGTCTGCGCGGGACGGGGGGAGTAGGACCTGCTCAAAATTTCTGTAGGTCGTCTCGCCCGCCCCGCCTGTGGCCGGAATGTCAAGACGGCTGAGTTTTGCGAGTATCCCGATTTTGTGTGCCTGCTGACCAACGCACCAAACGTGGCCGTGTCCAAACAAGCGCAGCCTGTGTTGGAATGAATGGACTCTGTCCTCCCTCCAAGGGTCAATTCACCCCTGTGATTCCTCTCTTGCCAGAAAAAAGAAGACAATTTCGCATACGCTCATACAAGCGGAAAACTAACTTCACCAACCCTTGTGGCACTTCGGCAGTCGACGTGTGCAAAAGAAGCACCACCCCACTGGGAACCTCGTCCCACCCTTACCCGGCCTCTCTGGTTGGGCCCAATGATTTTCAGAATATTTTTTGCCCGTTATACCTTGACCAAAGATGTCTCAGGCCATGCGCGTGTCAGCACGTCGGGATGTTCTTGTTTTTGGAGGCGTTCTTCATCCTCCTGAACTGGCAACAGGTGCGCCGCGGGTGTTTTCATCATAGATCGGTGTGAAACGTGCGGTTCTTGTTTCTGGTCAATTGAGCTGGCATATTATGACATCGTCATCATCAAGCTGACAGAAAGCTTGCAGATTCCGGCAGATTCAAAGGCAAGTTGAGCCAGAGACGCCACGCCCGCGTCTTGATAATTGCACCGTGAACTTCTGAGTGTTTTGAACAGATTGAGTTTGTTTTCCGGTGCAAATTCTGGAAATTTGATGTCTGGTGTCTTTGGAGGTTCTGTGTTGGCTTCGATCATCTTACAACTCAAACGAGAATGTGAAGCGCGCCTGTACGGTGTGCGGCGCGACTTTCTGGACACGCCGTGTGAAGTACAACCGCGCGTCTGTTGCGGTCACAACACACGACGTGAGTGGGAGATCCCGAGGGGTGGGAGAGAGAGAGTAGGTTGGTAGCACCTGAACACGGGGTATTTTGCCGTGTTGTCCTTGTCTTTGTATTGGCGACCGAAGCGCGCCTTATGCAGTCACTGTGGTGATCTCTGTGCAGGCGTTTTGGGACACCACAGAAGTTGTACGCCTCGTCATCTCTGAAGCCACGTGCCCCATATGTCAATTCCTAGGGCGGGGTGTGTGTGATATCACACGTGTTGCACCCACACACACGCACGCACGCACGCACGCGCGCACAAACACACACACACACACGTGATGTACATCAAGGGTGATTTCCGTGCAATATACGTCTTGCGCGCAAGGTCTACTGTCTTGTTGGCACCCAGAGGTCTTCTGCTTCTGCTTCCCGAATGCAGAAGGGTCTTTATGTTTCGGGGACAGAACACAGTGCTGAGTTGAAATTGTTTGGTGTGCCATCTTTGTGCCACACTGAAGATTTGCTTGGACTCCATCCCAAACAAAATGTTGCCGATCTGTAACGCTGCAAACGTCAGATGCAACGGACACCCACTCCCTCCAAGTTAGGCGTTGGCGCAACGTTTCAAAGTTGTGTGACCTGCTATTGTTGCACTTGCTGCTTGCACCAGTGGCACTTGAAACTCTTACTGACGCCGCGCGTCTTCAATGTGTCCTGTTCTTGTTGTCAGCCGCGATGGCTGATGATGTATCCTCGGGCTATGTCAGTGTCTGTGGCCCGGCAGAGTTTGGGGCCGGAGGGGGGGGGGGAACTCTGCTGGCTTGTCCAAGGGTTCTGCATGTTTCACCTGACTGTGCTGAGCCAGCAGAGTTGGCCCACCCACCCTCCCACCACTGGGTAACTCTGCTGGCCCAGCAGAATTACCTTTGGGGGGGGGGGGTAACTCTGCTGGCTCTCCACAGGGTTCTTCATTTCTTCTTGCTTACTGTACTTGAGCCCGCAGAGTCCCCCCTCCCCCTTGCTTACTCCGCTGGGCCAGCAGAGCAAGGGCAACTCTGCGGAGCCCGTGAACGCAGCGAGGGGCGCGCAGCTCATGTTCTACTTGAAAATCTGGTTTGTGTGTCTGGTGTGGTGTGCGTTTCATTCCTTTCACCTGGTGTGTAATGTTGCCTCACAGTTTCTTATTGGACAGAAACAGGTTGTCACTTTCGTAGTGCGTTAGCAGCAAGCGTTCGATCGGTAGTCAGATCCGATGTTCGACTGGCTTTCTTTCCGGATTGAACTGAACCGTCGATCTTCTCGATTGATGCTTGATCCGTGGAGCCCATCCCCGCCAACATTGATCGCCAGCTCTGCGAAGGACACACGAGAGTTGTTGACAATCAGTGTGCATAGGACTGGAACCCAGCATTGCTGAATTGAACATTTCAATCGCTCAAGCATCTGGTGTTCACTTTTGGATGAAGGCAACAACGGCATCGAGGTGCTTTCGCGGCCACCATCACTGGAGACTCTTATTTCCAGCCAACCCTCACCAGTTCTCGTGGGGTTTTGACTGCGGAAATTCCCAATGCAGGCACGCATTGATTACAAAACCAAGGTCCTCCCCACTTTACTTTGGGAATGTAGCTTGGTGACTTCCCTAATTCTTGTGAAACTCCGCCTTGTGAAACCCAAATTGCCGTCAGAAGTTGGTGCGGAAGAAAACAAACGAGCAACAGGTACACTGATTGGAGGTCTTTGTGCCTTTCTTGTTTGTCAAAGAAAAAATAAAGTAGTTCAAGACTCAAGGAAGTATCGTTCAGATGCCCAAATAAGGCCAAAAGTGTGCAATGTGGGCACGTGGTTTGCAGCCGAAAATCGAACGAAAAGATGTATAAGCTGGATCCGAGGCATTGATCGGGTACGAGCTTTGTGCCGTTGATACTGGGTGTCGTCGTTTGTTCGCAGACTGGCAACCACACCCTTTCAGCACCTGTTTTTGCATTGCAGCAGCTCAGCCTGCAGTACGTACTGCGGATGTAGAGACGAAAACGCATGCAGAAAGGTGGATACTTGTTTTGCGCGGTATCTATTTGAGTTGTGTTCACCGAAGTACGTAGAACGCCAATTATGGTTGGATGTCGTGTGGCAGTCACCTGTTGCGCTGCGTCAGTTGATCAAAACTGAAAGGAAGCGATCGTTCCTTCATCACTCTCCAAACCACAGTCAAGCCATGCGGGCGTGTCTTTGCCCGGTGCTAAACTGCGAGCTCGAGCAAGCCACACGAGAGGAGCGTTCCGGGTGCACTTCGCTGTGTCAGCTTATCACACAGAAAGTCTTGCTTTGATTCCGTGCTGTTGCACCTGAAACAATTGAACAATTCGAGACCTGAGCGCAGGTCATTTTCCTCCGGTGTCCGTTCCTGACCTTTTCAGGTCACTTGAGAAGGTCACTTGCTCCAGAAGGCCGTCTCGTGTCGAAGCTCACAAGATGTGATCCTTGTTGAGTGGTTTCTTCTGGAATCGTGAGCGCAAGATTCCGCTGGCAGCCGTTATCACAATCACAACCGCACCAAATGTGGCAAGTCTGAAAAGCACCCCCCACCCCACCCACACACACACTTGAATCAACTGACAATTCAGAATGCAAGAATTTTTGTGCCAGAGAGAGCAGAATTCAGGGTAGCTAATTTTGTTGGAGGTCAGAGTTGGCCTGGATCCGCCTTTTCGCCTCTGCTTGCACACAAGTTGACTGGAAGGTGTTGTGCACCACTTTGCGCAAAGAAGGTTTGGGACGTTCTTGAAGCTGATTGCTGTTTCGTTCGCGTGCGTGTTCGCGCATTTTTTAGCTTGAGACAGGTTTGCAGGTTCATGGAAAGACGTCCTCCTTGGTCTGTGCAAAGAATTATCCTGGAGTCAGTCACGAATTGACAAAGATGAAGTGGATCATTCGACCTCTTTCGGTCAAGTCTTCAGTTGATGTGCATTTGTTGATGTGAAGTTCTCATGTGTTTGGAACTATTCCACACGTAAGTATGCTCGGCGCTGTTTGGCTTGGCTTGCGCAGCGTGGAAGAATTTCACGAGAAGTGCCTTGCAAGTTGCGTCCCTGTTGACACTTTGTTGTCGCCCTGACGTGGTGAGAGTTGAATGTTTGGTTTCTGAAAGATGCACTCCTTGCTTCAAGTCGAACGAAGAAAGTCGCCTCCGAAAATTGGACTGTTTGAGAGATTTCTGTTGGAAGTTGCAGAGTGAATTTTTGCGCAACCAACTCAGCGGAAATGAACTCGTCGTGGAAAGTTTTCTTCTTTTTTTTTTTGCTGCGCGCAAGGTGGCGGATACTCAACAGTTTCCACAGTCTTGTTCCATGAAAGTTTTATTGGTATCCCTGGTTCTCCTACGCAAAAGACCTCAGTGGCAAGGCCACAGTATTGTCCAAACAGACTCGAAGAATAGTATATTTTTCGCGCGTTGGGAGTTTGGAAGGAAAGTTTGCAGAAGCCAGATGGGAAAGTCAGTGAGCATTTCCTCTCGTAATACACGGCTCCCAGCGTCTGATGGATTGTTTTATTGAACTCCATATCTGTTGCCATGGCGACTGAGATGAAGAGTCTGGCACACTTCCTACCTCAACCCATATTGAATGAAACATGTGCCTGCTGCTCTTGCTGCTTCACTACTGCAGCAGTAAATACTGGCTGGCTTGATCTCCTTTTAATGTCAGCACTTTTTCACACAGGTATACTTGTGTGTGTGTGCGTGCAACAGATATGGATGTCATCAAGTCACAAAACTGAGCAACATTTCGGCGATTTCTGTGCCTTAAATGGCTGCATTTCCTTATCAGTTTGAAGCATTGCCGTGAGCTGCGCGGGCGAGCGGCGCTGATGAATAAATTGTGAAGGGTGTGGATGGCGGAAGGGGTAGGGCCGGGCTCGTCCGCGACGGAGAAGCTGTTTACCTGCCGTGAGAGCCTTGGCTCAGAGATCAATACTACGCTTATCATACCTGTGCCTACTACACAATTGCAAAGAAGGGCATTTTTTCTCTCTCTCTTTCACGGCCGAACCAATGCTTCCGTAATAAACGTGCGGCCAAGATTACTTTATGTTGTTAATTATCAGAAATGGCCGTGTTGGGCTTTTTAGTGGATGGGTGCAAATCCTTGTGGTGATGCTTTCAGTGTAATGAGTCGCCTTGCTCGGCGCCTCTCCCGTCCGTGCTGTGTAGTTGGTTCCGCCCTGCCGTCTTGTGCACCTTCTATCGTACACACCTGGTGCTGGGAGTTTTTGGGTGGGGTTGAGGCGAAACTTTATCCGATGCGCACAGCTCTTTCAATCGTCTCGCACCTTTGTGCACAGTTCCACTTTCACCTGTGATTACACATATTTATTCCAAGTATCGTGCCTTCTGACACGAAACCAATGAGCGAGGGATACTGCCAATTGTGGAACAAGTTCCTGTCGGGAAATCAAGCTGTGTTGTTGCGACAACTGAACAACCTTTGTGCGCGTTTGCACGTGTTGTAGACGTTGCGCAAAATTGCTGGTGCAACTCATGCGAATGTTTGATGGAGATTGAACTGAAGGGCAATCCGTCAGACAGGTGTGAGAAGATTTTGTGACAAGTTTTCCCAGCATGGGCTCAGCCAGCCCCGCCTTTATTGATCGAGAGCGTCGCGCACACGCTTGCACGAAACGTTCCACTTGTTGTGAAACCTGCGCAGAGCTTCCGTGTGCGGATATCTGCGTACGTTTGGTCAGTACGCTCGGCCCCGCCCAAAAGAACACCTTTCCCACGAAGCCCAAATTTGTTGTGTCGAGTGTGCAGTCAACAAGGTCTGTTTGAATTTGGCCATATCTGAATTGAGCGAACTCTAAATAGGCGGGGCCAGGTGTGGTTTTCCTGTTCCAAAGGTGCAAATTTTCCAGCTTGACATGGAATTTCTGCTTTGACGTTCCAACGTTGTCAGAAGGTGTTAATTAACCCCACCCGTCTTCCAGCTCGACCCCTGGGTTTGGAATTGTGTCTTGCGAGGGGTGGTTGTACCCTGCACCCCACGGTGCCCAATGGACGATACAGATGAGTTCCCTTTCCATTGGGTGCAGCAATATGCCTCCATAAACTGATGGCTCTTGTGTGTCGTTGCAGGAGAACGCGAAGATGATCAAAGAGGTGGACTACGAGACGGTGACAACGTTCGAGCAGGAGTACGTCGACGCCGTGCAGACGCTCTGGGCCGACTCGGGCATTCAGGAGTGCTACGACCGACGGCGCGAATATCAACTGACAGATTCTGCCAAATAGTATGTGTGGAGTTCGTTGTGCGTGTTCGTGCGCCAGAGTCCTGTGCGGCGTGTGCCTTTCGTCTGTATTGTTGCAATAACAAAACGGCAGACAGGCGCTCAAACTTTGCATACTGTTGTCAGTGTTGCTGGTTTGTTGTTTCCTGTTTGCCAGCCAGCACGAGCCCCTTTCATTGTAACCTGACACAGAAGTTTGTCGGGCCAAGTTTTGGGCAAACTTGTGCGAAGTTCTTGGCAGAAAATGCTCATTCGTGTTGCCAACTACAGTGTCGTCTGCGATCAACCACAAGCGACTCACACAGGAGTCACAAAGAGCCCCAAAAAGTCTTGTGTGGGAGAGATTTTGTGTACATCGACTGTCGTTCCAGTCATTAAAATGTTTACAATTGCGCGCCACGGCAACGGTGCATTGATACATTGATGTTTTCACGTTGCAGCTACCTAGACAGTATCGATCGCATCGCAATTCCCGGGTACTTGCCCACGTTGCAAGACATCCTGCGAGTACGAGTTCCGACGACGGGCATCATTGAGTATCCATTCGACTTGGATAGCATAATCTTCAGGTTCGTGTGCGGCGTTCCCGGTACAGCAGCGCGGCACCACAACTTCTTGGGTGTCCGCAATCAAGAGATTGCCATTCGAAAGAAATGTCGTTTGCGCTTGCACCTTTCTGACTGGAAATTCGAAACGACTGTTTCGAAGGAATTGTTGTGGCAGTTTTTAGAACTTCGGTTGCCTTGCCTAATTTTTGTGTTATCCGATACCTGAAGGACGTACGTGAACGGAATTCAAAGCAGCAACAAAGACGATACGGTCTTTGGAAACAATTCTTTCCCAGAAGTCCGTTGACAACTCAAAAACTGGACTGCGTCTTTTTTTTGCGAGTCACACGTTACCGGTGTTCCTAATTTCCAACGTTCTGTGAAAGGGTTTTGTGACTTCCTTGCCTGGTTTGACTTGAAAACGAGCACCTTGTCGGAGCCAATAGTACTTGCACCATGATCTTCTTGAGACGTTCGGGTTGCCTCCAGTGTGTGACTGAACTTTTTTGTTGCAGAATGGTTGACGTAGGGGGCCAGCGTTCAGAGCGACGGAAATGGATACACTGTTTCGAAAATGTGACGTCCATCATGTTCCTAGTAGCCTTAAGTGAATATGATCAAGTACTAGTAGAGTCGGACAATGAGGTAAGTCTGTCACGTATTTCCACCAAACACTTCTTCGAATTGGACGTGCAGAAACGCATTTGTCGTCACCTTGACCTGCTTCCCTTGTTTAATGTTGCTCTGCTCAACTTCGGCCCATTCAACCTTCTCAAATGGATTTGCTGGTTTTCCAGCGATAGATTTCTGTGTCTGACATTGCAAAGGCTGCAGAGAACCTTTGAAAAGTAGTGATCATGTGTTCTTTTTGCGATTTTCAGAACCGAATGGAAGAATCCAAAGCTCTCTTCAGGACAATTATCACATATCCATGGTTCCAGAACTCATCAGTCATTCTGTTCCTCAACAAGAAGGATCTTCTAGAGGAGAAAATTATGCATTCACATCTTGTAGACTATTTCCCCGAATTCGATGGTAAGTTCCACACCTGAAGTTCGTTTCACGCAGGAGTGTCCAAACTCGAACTCCCTTTTGTCTTTGAGTATCAAAGTAGACTGGGGGGCACCCCCTCCCCGCCAGCCAATCCAATTGCCCTGAGATCAGCGTGTCGGGTTTTGGAAAAAAACTTTGTGAACTTTCGAGCGCGAAGTGAAATGCACTTGAGCGTTCAACATTGGTTCTGTGAGTCAGTCGCTGAAGTGATGAGTGGCTAAGTTGGTCAGGGAATCGCGAATGAAACGACAGACATGTGTTGCACTGAACGTTCAAGCAAACGTTTCTTTCAGTTCAACTGTCCCAAAAATACCGTCCTGTTGGCCGCCCAACGCCTGCAAGAATGGGGAGGTTCGGGCAGATCGTTTCGGACACGAAACTGACAAGGAGTTTTGACAATTCGCACAATGTACTTGCTTTTTCATTTCAACCAGGTCCGCAAAAAGATGCACAAGCAGCCAGAGAATTCATGCTTAAAATGTTTGTCGATGTGAATCCAGACGGTGATAAGATCATTTACTCCCACTTCACCTGTGCCACAGGTACTCGCTGGTCGTCGCATGGACTGCTGTTCGTTGTTCGAGGAATCACTTGTGCCCTTTTGTGGTCTTCCTTTTGACCCGTGGATCAAACGTGCCATCTTCCGTGACTCTGGTCTGTTTCAGGAATTCTGCAGGGTCATTGACTTGACCACACTCTTTTTCAGACTCGAAGGTGTTGCTGTCTCAGTTTGTGGAGAATTGTTGAGAGTATTTTTGTGAGGAACTCTGTGATTTATGCGTACTGTTGTCTGTGTCTCATGACGTGTTGTTTTGTATGCTCTGAAAACAGGTCCACAGAAAGATGCTCAGGCAGCACGCGAGTTCATATTGAAAATGTTCGTGGATCTGAACCCTGATCCAGATAAAATTATCTACTCACACTTCACGTGTGCAACAGGTACCTTTCAGTGCTTCTACTTCTATTTTGCTTGTCTTCTTTTTCTGCCAATTCGGCGCTGTTTGCCTCCAGTTCTTCAGTAGTTTGCGAAGGGTGAGAATTTTCCCAAGATGCTGCTGTTTCGGTTTGTTTGGTATTGTCCAACATTTCAAATCGGGACGTTCTTTTTTGTTTTCTGTTTTGTTGCGTGTATTTCCTCATTCGTTGCATTTTCTGCCCATTTGGTCAGCTTTTGGGCTGATTTCCAAGTTTGATTTCGCGCTCACATCGGATTGGTTCTGGATTGCCCTTTTCTTGCTTCGTTTCACGTGGCCGCGCTTCTTTAAACACAAAACAACTTTACTTCGACGCGTCCACCCAATACCAACTTGAGTTTGACTTCTTTCTTTCAGACACGGAGAACATCCGATTCGTATTCGCAGCAGTGAAAGACACAATCTTACAATTGAACCTGAAGGAGTACAACTTGGTGTGATTGGGCGCCAAACTGCCAGCCAGCCACCAGCTCTTTGTTGGCCATCTTGTACTTTGTGAAAGTGTCCTTCACTCCAAACAACTTTTTATGATCATGAACGAGTCACTCGTATTTGTGTAGCTTTGACAACTTACTGTATTACCTGACGACATGTGTCTGTTATCGCCACAAGGTTATACACAGCGTAAAACGATGCAGCATTAAGTGTTTTAATACGAAAATTTCCCTGTGTGGAATCAGTGGAAGTTTCAAAATGCAATTTTGAGACTTTCCGACTGCAGACGTAGAGTAACACTGCAGCTCACACGAAATGGCTGCGTTTCTTCAAAGTTGTCATGGGGAGGAACTGAGTGCAGACTCGTCATGACCGGTGATAACCACTTCGGACTACTAGACCTCACTTACGTAGAGTCCTTTTTGTACAAGTTTGTTGTTTGTGTGGTGCCTGAATCTGTGTTGCATCGTACACAAATGCTTTGAAGTGAGACACACATATGCACACACAATTTCTCTCTCGCGAATCCTCTCTGTAAAACACTGATTGTTGTCATTGTAGATACAAGTTGTGGCATTCTCACTGAGTGCGCTAGTGACCGTCGTGACCAGGAGCCGCCATTGGTCATGGCTGGTCGTACTAACGTATGCAGTGCACCATGCAATTTGCACGATTATTACGAAGAATGGTGTGTCGTTGGACATATTCCCACTTCTTACTACTTTCTCACAGTCCCAGAATCATTGTCATGTCAGCTACTGGCTGTGCGATCATCACAGTGTTGCCCTCCTTCATAACATACATGTGTGTGGAATGTGCAGTCATCATTGTAATTTGTAACTTGTTGCACACGAGTGTCGGTAAACATGTTTCACAATGAAAACTAGGTAATAATGTAAATATTGAAAGTGATCATGATGACGAAAAGATTTTGTTTTGGGCAACAGTAGGACACTGGATTAACTTACCTTGAATGTTGCATAATTGTGTAATTACATTATTTCATCACCGAGTTCATCATGTCGTCCTCACTTTTCCATTTTCTCCGCTTCAGCTTTTTACACCAGAATCACACCCAACAAAAGGCTAAAGTTGTGTGAATGTAGTATCAGTTCCAGTGAGTGTGAATGTCATGCGTTTTTTAAGTTGTAATTTTGCGTCTTGTGTTGATTTGAAGCTGTTTTGACTGTGCGTAAGAGGGACCACTGGGTAGAAGCAGTGGGAAATTTTTTGCCTCACTGAATGCCTGAAATGACACAGTATTGTGAACTGCCATGAATGGATGGGGAAATTTTTCGTTTTTACTTTTGTTCTTTGGCCAGTTATTTCGAGATTAGGGTCTGATCTTCTGTTTTGTCATTTTACTCCAGACGTGTCTTTTTTCCAAAAGTCCAACAAGATAAGTTTTTCATTGTTCACCGGCGTCTTTTGGACATTGTATCAGGGGGAAAAGATAAATTATGCAATTTCACACTTATTTTCTTTTGCGCGAGAAATGAATGGTGAATGTCAGAACAACGGGTTCATTACTTGAGCAGTTTCCTTGCTAGTCAAGTGATGCTACCAAGAGCAGTGCCATCGAGACTTTTGTTGAGCATACCAAAAATCGGGACTGTCAATAATTTCAAGTGAACTTCGTGATTGATATGCAGTACTTTTTATATAGCAGAGCACCTTTGGTTTGTGTGATGTCAACAGTGGTCGTACAGAACTAAACACAACCTTCGAAGTGTCTTTTCACGAGGTGTACAAGATGTAGAATCATGTGCGTGTGTTGCCGACGTGTACGTATCACCCATTTTATACACAAGAAGCGCGTGAAACCATTTTTCTTCGGTCATAACAGGAAATGGCTGTAGCTAGCTGTTTTGTGTGTGATCATGGACCTTCGGATTAGAGTAGATTCTGCACTTGCAAAACGAAGCATCAAAATGATGTGCTTTGCTCGGGCACTTGTTTTGGGGACCAATATGAGGTTGCTAAAGGAAAAGCTGTTCAGTTCAGTTTGCCGAGGCTATCTTTATCACGACAGGGCTGTCTGGCTTCGGTTGCAGTCTGTCACAACAAAGTGTTGTCTTTACACTGCATGTTTTTATTTCGTTTCCTTCTTTGTTCCGCAGCCGACATTTTCATTGCAAGTGAAGTGTCGCGAATAAAAATTTCAGAAGCTTACACCGCACCTGTAAGGACTAAATCATGACGGTATGGAAAGACAACCGTGTGAACAGATACGAAATCAAATTCACAACACGACCTTGTCACTGGGGTCTCTTGACGGTGCTGTTTTGTGCTTATTAGAACAAGAGTCGTGGTTCGTTCCTTTTCATGTTTTGGTGGCTTTGATCACAGAAAGTAAACCTCATTGTTCATCACTCAGTTGGACCATAGTGAAAGTCGTGATTTCTCATTCAGCTCATGTATCGTTTCATGTCAGCGACCAGCGCCTGCCTGATTGGCCGAAAATCATTTCTCCGCACGAGTGGTGGCAGTGTGAAGACGCCGAGTTGGATGGCTTTGTGCTGAGACAAATGGAAAAGTCGAAGTGGACAAGAATCGTGGCCTTCAATCTTTGCTCGCTGTCTGGGAAACGTAACTCGCGCGTCGCTCACACTGCGCCACTTGAACCCACTGGAATGACCATTTCTTCGTTTCTTTGTGAACTGCAGGATAATAGCATTGTTGTATATTTGTACAGATTTAATTTACAGTGAGTGTGACTAATGCCGTGAGAGAGTGATTGCGAGGAGAAGGGTGCGGTGAACGTGGGGTGGCGTCGTGTGCTCGCTGTTGTCGCCCTCCTCAACACCTGTCCACAGCATTACTCTTCTATCTAGTGGTGTAGAGCAATCTGATCGGGACTTCATGCAGAAAAAGTATGCAATGCAACGGAGTCCTTTTCTGCGGTACGTTTTGTATCAGCGGAGTAGATCTACTCGTGTGCGTCTGGTCGGTGCTTTCGTTTCAGAAAGAGCCAGCCATAATTTCCAGGCGCAAAGTAGAGACCTTTCACACTTCTGGGGACTCACTCGACTGGGGTGTTTTGGGGTCGAAACAGCGGCAGCCGCACGCGCACACATTCCCCGTGTCTCGGCCCGTTCCTCCCTTGTTCGACTGCTTTTTATCTGATGCGGAGAAATCCTTCAGTGAGTCTCAGTGTGTCGCCGCCGTTGCTGCCATTCGGTCAGTTTTTGATAGGTCAACTAGGTGTATGTTTCTGTCTGTCAAGGCAAAAAAAGTGCCCAATGTACATTTTGTGTCAAGCGATAGCGTAAATGGAACAGATGTCAAGGATTCGAACCCATCAACTTACTTTTCAAAGGTGCTCCCTCTCCCTCGTCTCATTCCTTCAGTTGTTTCATTGACACAAGCACAGCTACGTTGCATTTACGTGGTGACACCAATTCTGTCGACATCGTGTTTGACTCATCTTGTGAGAGTCGATCAGTTCGTCCTGAACAGCAAAGTTTCACTTCTTGCAAAACTCGCTCCGACACTGTGTCATGATTATCATACAACTTCTGTTCCTTCACCACATGACACGACCGTGGTTTTTTGTTGTTTTTTCAACACACACTCCTTCACCAAATTGGAGCACTGTACTACGTGGATCGATATCTTATCAAAGTCATTTTACGTAGACGAAATGACCGAAATGCAAATAATTAAACATGAGGTGAATGTCAATGAAGATTTTGTTGTCACTACACTTGGGATCATTTCCGTAATTCCACAAAAGGGAGAAAGGAATCGTGAAGATCAGATCGGTAAATCTTGCCTTTTTGAATGCTATGATCGCGAAGTTTTCGACTTGATCAGTAATGTCATGGTCATGTGTGTTGTGTATGCCCCACTAGTCCCAGTGATTTGAGGATATGCTATATGTTACCAAACGTAACTGGGTTTTCCTCAGTGAAATACTAGTCATCTACTTGTGTCATATATTTCAAACTGTATTACTTCTGTTCATTTCTGCCCAGACAAGATGAGTCACAATTTTTTAAAAACGCGCAAGTTGGATGAGCGACGAGGGAAAGTAGTGCTGAAAAGTTTGAATCTTTGGTTTCTTCATTTCGAGTACGAGCGTTTTGTGGAATTTCTGGAATCTTCTCATTCGTAGTTAACAGTGTCAAATACATTGCTGTATCTTGTAATATTTTATGAATAGCTTTCTGAGCTTTATAAATGGAGGGTTTGTGTTGACAACAGAAAGAATAAAATATTTATTGAAACCAACAGTTCCTGATCAGCATCTGTGGTGCTCACTGTGAAGGACAGTGGCATGTCGCTCAAACTGGGCTGCAGCTCGAGGACACAATGAGAGCAACTTGTGACTCGAGGGTGAACCTGGTTGCACAACGTTCCACGTTTGAGCACCCTTCCCCTGCCCGTATGCTGTGGCTTCAGGTGGAGCTACAGAGAGGCTGCTGTGGTCTTTTGGCAATCGGTCCCTACCTGGTACCTCTACACCAAGCCAACAAAGTTTCATCTCGAGGTATGACACGGTTAAAAACAAGGCAGGCGCATGAAGTCCTTACGAACTCGTTCTGAGTTCGCAGGTTTTACCTCAAGTCCAACCCCCACACACGCAAGCAATTTTACCAAGAGCAATTGTATGTACGTTCAGATGCCGAGGGCGAAGATGCCGCTGCGCGTGTACCTGATGCTCCTTACCCTGCGCAAAATGAACAACGTCGGAAACAGCAGTGATGATATCTTGATCACATCACCCTGATGCGATGGTGACTGTTTTGGATCAGCAGTCCGGACGAACCAGTTCAACACAATCGCCTTCCAACACCTGCGTAAGAATGCTCCGCGCCTTCGGACGCACATATCGATGATTTCCGGATCCCTGCATGAAGAGGGATTGAGACGGACGTGTGAGCGTGCGCGGTGGACCGGTACGTGTGGGACGCACCCACTCATACCCGAGGCTACCCCACATAACTCTGTGTGTGTGTGTGTGTGTGTGTGTGTGTGTGTGTGTGTGTGTGTGTGTGCAACTCGCTTTTTACAGGTTGATGTGGCCTGTGTAAACTTTTTTTCCCACTGTTTGATGGTCACCATCAAATTCAGAGCAAATCAAATTGACCAAACGACCGCCCCTCTTCCCCGCCTGCGTAGTCAACCCGGCTTGACTTGTTTGGAAAAAAATGCCCAGAAAGTGTTCACCAAACTTGGTTGCTGAAACAATGCGTGCCGTGCACCACAATGTCTGCTGATCGGAAACTCGCGATTCATGTTGGCGAAACCTTTTTTTGGTGTTTCGTCAAGGATCAGTCCTGTTGGTCATCGTCAGTTCAAACCGTTGTCAGTGCTTTGCGTGTTTGTTGTCTGTTTCGGGGCAATAGAACGCTTTGAACTTCAAAGAAAGTCACTTCCTTTTGTGGGGGTAAGCGCTCAGTTGCAGGTTCATTCTTTGGTCACCTCACAGAAGAAGGGTTTGCACCTTTTGGTCCAAAAGTTTATGGCGTCTCTGCGTGGAATGGCCCAAAAGAAAACTGCAGATTCAAGGTCTCATTCTGTGATGAGAAAAAGCTATACCAGAGGGTCTGATTTTCACCCCTCACAAAAAAAATTCCTGGACATGAACAGTTCAACGCAATGGGTCTTTGGCTTTATTATGTCAAATTTTCAGCACTTCACCTACGAAACGTAAATCTGGTCTATCGCAACAAAAAACAGAAGAGAATGACACTTTTTTCTCAGAATTTTGTGTCCAGACTTCAACAAAATTGTGGTTTGAGCTGTTGAGATGGCTGTATGCAAATTGACATGTTGGGGTATTTTGTGAAAACAGAAGAATGATGAAAGAAGCTTGTCGTATATAACCCATGCTTGATTTGCTTCTGGTGAGAGTCTTAATGATTGAATAGTGTGTGCCTTTTTGGTGCTTCATTTTTTTTCTGGCTTGAAAACAATGTCTGTGAAGGCTAGGTCGTAGCTTTTGTCACACATTCTGGGGCAAAACATTTCTTCTTGACCTGTTATGAATCGGATTCAGAGCCTTCACCAACCAAATGATATATTTGTTTTTGGAGGAAAGGATTCTGAAGAAATAAATATTCTGAAGAAATAAAGTTGAAAAAAAAATCCTCAACAATTGGCAGTCTGACCAAACCAGACCTTCCCTGGCCATTTTCAACACAAAGTTTTGGTAGGGTAGCTCAAGGGAGTTTCCGCAAAAACTGTGTGGCCGTAGACATGAGCTTCGGGCTTACTTTTTGACCACAAAAAAAATTTGTTTCCAATTGTGCTAACGTGTGGTTTTTTGTCAATAAAGGCTTACTCTGTCAATAAAAGAACCACTTTGTTTTCTTTTGTTATCTTCACCAAAAATAATATCACTGTGAAAAATGCTCAAAACCTTGCGCCCTAGAATCCAAACTTGTATTTGAAAACTCAAATTGTGGGATTCCAGCTGTGGGTAAATGACGGTTTTTGATAGCCAGGTCAACATTTATACAATGTTTTCTTTGCTAAAAACACCAATTTATCACCCCAAAAGTGTGTCAAAAGCACTTTGTGGAGCAGGAACTTCAAAGGAACATTTCTCATATCCCAACCAAGCACAGACAAACAAAACGCACAAAATTTGATACTGTGACTCCAATTTATTCAGCTGAAAAGCATTTTGCACTACGAGAATGACACCACCATTTGCAATCTGGACAAAGGAATGATGACTTGAATGCATATTATTTTCTCTTCGTGACAAAGTACAATTTCAAATGTGTTGAAAACACTTTCAAAAAATTCCTACAAGAAATTCGCTGAAAAAGGACTCCAAGAACAAAATCGCCCTTGTGATCAATGAAGTGTTGGGGGTGCTTCGAATAGAATCGTCAACAAACACGGGGTGTTTTTTCTTCAACCAAATCTTTCGTGGAGAATGGTTGAGTGGACACAACGCAGTAAAACCCTTGGATTTCACACCTTTCCCCGTGATGGTCATTCCTCGCGACGCATCAATCCGCAGCCCCCACGGCGCACACCAAGTGGCGTCGATAAATTGCCTCTCTAAGCCCAAACATCTGCGCGGGATGCGAGATATTACTTTTCACCTGTTGGGATCCGATCAAAGAACTAGTCAGTTCTACGTCACTGCAAGTGCGGGCAACATTCCGGATCCTGTTTCGCAAACACTTGCGCCCTTACGGCCTTGCATTGCAGCCGACTTACAAGAAAGCAACTGCATGTTTGTACTCGTATACATCACACCCACGCCAGGACCCAAATGACGAGGTAAATTTTGCATGCCGGACCAATGGGTGGTCTGAGCCTGCCACCAACACTGCTCTGGGCCAAAATTGCCTGAAGAAACAAGAATCAGAATATACAGGGTACCCAAGGGAAAGAAAATCGCACTTTTCTCAAGGACCGACGACCCACTGGACGCAGTTCGTCACTTAAACTTAATCCATACACGGTGAAAGATGCAGCGCTGGAGTGGAGACCCTTTCTGAGTCGACAGTCCTCGCATGCATGCAGATGCTCCGTACACACGTGCGCATGTGCATGGATGTAATCAAACCGCAATTCTGCGGTGGGTACAGCAAGCATCACAAATTGTGATCATCAAAACAAACGGAGAATGGAAGGTGATCTTGCACGAAAAAACACGCGTCTGTCTGTGTGCGTTCTTGCATGTTGTGCACCAACGAGTCTATAATCCATGCAAAACTTAACTTCAATGTGGAACAACTTGGGCTCGTCTGCAGTCTCTGTGGGAGACAAATATACTCGCACAAAACAGATTCCGCTGCAGATGAAAGTCAGGTTCTTCAGGTCCAGGAGAAGGGCTCTGGACCCGATGGGGAATCCCAGCAAAAAAGTTTCAACTGGTCAAATTGGGACTCTTTACTCCCGGTGGTGGAACATTGATAATTGTGCATTCATTTTCAGGGGTTGGAAGGTTCTTGCTGAGATATGTCCCAGTGTCTCAGGACCAGACAACGACCGTACTATTTTTCCGACGTCATTGTGTAGGTCCTAAAATTTCAGGACCAGAGAACAACATCATTCTCTGGTCCTAAAAAATTTTCAGGACCAGACAATGACTGCCTAGGACTGATGAATAACTGGTCGTTGTATGGTCCTAGATGAATTTTTGTTGTTTTAGGACTGGGCAATGACCAGATTAGCAAGTTGGCAAGTGGTCCTAGGACCAGGTGATGACTGCATTAATGGGGTGCCATGCAGTCAATAGCAATTAACACATTCGAAGTTACTTACACACACAAAGCATTGCTTTCTTCTGATGGGTTTCATACCTTTAAAGTACTTCGAAGGACTGAAATGCATTCAAAGTCACTTACACACCCAATCCATTGCTTTCTTTGAATGGGTTTTATTCCTTCGAAGTACTTTGAAGGACTGAAATGCATTCGAAGTCACTTTTACACCTAATCCACTGCTTTCTTCGGATGGGTTTTATTCCTTCAAAGTACTTCAAAGGACTGAAATGCATTCAAAGTCACTTACACACCCAATCAATTGCTTTCTTTGGATGGGTTTTATTCCTTTGAAGTACTTTGAAGGACTGAAATGCATCCAAAGAACATATCAAGAACATACAAATATATACCAACTTACTGGCTGTGACTTTGCTGATGCTGTCTTTGTGTGACACCTTGGTGTACAAATCGCCATTCATGTCCAGGTAGAACTTCTTGGCCCTGCGCTTGAAGTCATACTTCTTGTGCTTGTCCATGTCCCACTTGTCTTTATGCAGCATTTTCCCATTGCTCAAATAATCTACAAGAAACTGGCACTGGTCTTCCCAAGAAAAATCCAACTAACTAAGGCTGGTTTTCTGTATCTCTGGCACAACAAAATCATCCAAAGAATTGTTCATTGCCTCCTCCTTCTGCACCACCTTTGATGACAGAAAACACAAAAATGCCCATATCTCAACAACTGTAAGTCCGATTTACACACACTTTTTTCCCTGGAAGTACTTCCAAGGGGTGAAACCCCTTCGATGACAGATGTGTGTTCTATGGCTGAGATGAAAGCCCTTGATCCCAGCTTCCAGTGAAAAAAACATGTCTAAATCAGACTTATGGTTGTTGAGATATAGGCATTTTTGTGTTTTCTGTCATTGAAGGGGTACTTCCAAGGGTGAAACCCCTTTGATGACAGAAAACACAAAAATGCCCATATCTCAACAACCATAAGTCCAATTTACACATATAGTTATGGTTTACACACATCAGATTCCAATGGTCATCCTGTAGTCCTAGGACTGGGTGATGACCATTGGAGAAGATCATTGTCTGGTCCTAAAAATGTGTTTAGGACCACATAATGACCAGCCATTGTGTGGTCCTAGGTGGTCATTGTCTGGTCCTGAAATTTTAGGACCAGAGAACGACCAAATAGTGTGGTCGTTGTCTGGTCCTGGTCGTTGTCACACCGAGCCCCTTCTGCGTGGATCTAACAGTGGGCACACGGGGCACTTGTTTGGTACAATTTGCTTCAGAACAACTTCGTTCTGCAAGAACAACAGCTGTTGGGTCCTCACCGATTCCTTGCAACCATCAATGAAATGTTCGGCTCTTCCGTAAATGTGTACGAAATACGCAGTATGTCCAATTGAAGTGTTGTTCGCTGTACGTCCCACGCCACCCAAACAAATGAGAGGAAATTTTAGTACGCGTCTGCGCTCAACTCATTCCCCTTCTCATTCCTGCAACAAGCGACCAATCCGCTCCAAATCACGTTTGGCATGCAGACTCTAACGAAAGGCATTGGACCTTCGCAACCATCTCAATGGTGAAGGCAACCGGTGAACAAAAGTCCCACGTTTGTTTTCAAATTTGTGTTGATTCTCACATTTTCCCAAAGCCGGTCAGCAGACAAACCAAACAAAGTTGAAGCCCAAAGCAACAACCTGCAAACGGACGGAAGTTGATCCTTCTTTTGCTCGCGGTGGGCAAAATCAGTGTTAAAGAACAGGGGTCCCACCCGGATTTGAATTCGCATTTGGGTTGCGCAACAAACGCTGAGTGGACTCGTCATCATTGGATCTACATTGCTGCATTTCCATGCAACCATGCAGTTGCTCAGCTTTGCGAGCCATGAAACATTCCAAACAAAACTGGGCCATTTTTCATGAAAAAAACACCACTTTTCAAGTTTACGAGGGAAGTCCCAATGAAAGCGGCTTGTGTCCACATTTTGCTGGCAAAACATTGATCCTGTCAGACACAGCTTTGACAGGGCATGAAGCACATATCAAGGATAGCTGACAATTTTTTTTTGTTCCTCACAAACCAAATATATCAAGTACAGGCTTTAGAACTTTTGCCATGACAGTCAGAGCAGCTAAAAAAACCATAATACATGTATCCCCATCTTATCTTTGTTTTGCACCAGCACTCATTTTCCATTAAATTCATACATGCTGATATTACTAACAGAAAAAAAGATTGAGTAGTAGACAAAAAGGTAAAGTTTTGAGTAAATCAGGAGCTACACCTATTTCTTGTTTTGTCCAGATGAGAAGTAATTTTGGCAGGATCTGTTTCAACTTTACTTGCAGCAGTCTCTGTACAATTTTTAGTTGTCTGCATCACTCAGAAACCACTTTTTCGGGACATAAGCCGCTTTCATTGGGACTTCCCTCGTACAACCAAGAGAACCACTGAAAAAAATTACCATCCTGTGAACAAAACACCCACTTCGTCAAAGAAATCCACTTTCGGTTTGCCTATTCGGGTTTCCCTTTCGCAACTCGAATGGGCAAGCCGAAATCAAATCACCGAAAACAGAGGTGGAGCACAAAATGTAAGGCTTCCAGAAGAATGTTTTCTGCGCCATGAGTTGTTTCTCTGCACGTGCCGGGACCTTGTGCCAACAATCGTGGCAGCAGCATCTGCACGAAGCCGTGCGCGGTTGGGTGGACATCAAACCGATGGCGCGAAACCGCGGATAGGACAGAATCCCATGCAAACACGTGAAGGGTGTGGATCGTTCGCCTCGAGTGCTCGGCCCGCGCCGTGAACCGTGGCGGGGAATGCGGCGGGTAACGAGGAGCGGGCGGCGGTGATGGATCCGCCGCCTCTTGATCCCGCTCCTCGGCCGCGATAAGGTGCGAGGCGGCGCGGGGATGAGCCGCGCAGGCAGCAGTCGGGGAAGGGGCTGTGCCGGTGTTAGGTGTCATAACGATGGTGTTAATGCAAGTGTAGGATAACGTATTACAAGGCGCTGGGAGGTTACGCTTTGCAAGGCAAATAGACTTTGCTGAGCTGAAGAGGCGATTCTTAGTTACTTTTCCCAGGCCGGTTCTTGGGTTCGGTCCAGCTTCATCATGCAGATCTCCAGGCGACTGCTGGAGCCTACAGTGATCGCTCAAAAGACGCTTCACCAGAACGGTGGAACTGATCCACCGTTCTGATGCGGAAATCATTCACCCCTTTTCTTCATCTGTGTTTCTGTCCTTTTGTCAGTCGGCTGTCGTGTAAATTCCCGCGACGACGTGAGTGAACGTGAGGCGAGGACTTCGGAGTCTGCAAGATCCCAGACTCGGCTCTCGGCTCCATTCCAACTGCTTGTTGTGCTCTCTCCAAACGAAACTACACTTCTTTGTTGTTGAAAGAGTCTGAATTGAACATTCAAGAAGAGTGGCTCGAGACATTCAGAGTTCACATAAAGCTCAAATCGTTAGTCGGGAGAATGAATCTGACATTTATCCCAGAATCGTGATTCTGCATATTTGGGGAGGCGTGATCGACATAGATCTTGCAGGCTAAAGGTTCGCAGAAGGAGTCTGTTAAACGCCACTTCGGTTTCGTCTCGGGAGACTTTCACGATGATCAGTTTTTCAGATTCATTGAGCGATAAACATTTCATTTGGTCAAAAGGAGGATGCAAGGAAATGGGACAATGTCCATTGAAGTGCGTTCTGAGTGTCACTGTCTCAAGCACAATTGAGAATCCGGGTCATAAAAGTCAGACGGATGATGTCCTCAGCCTTATGCGTGCATTCACTCGAAGCACAGTGCTTTCTAACGGACCGGACCCCCTTTGGAACCTGCTTGCACAGTGAGGGAGAGTCGCTGATTCGAACATTTCCAAAGCTGGACTTCCGGGCCCAAGACACAACACTGTGCAAATGTTTGAGGGCTTATCGCTGGACAAAGGCTGAAGGGAAACGCCACGCAGTGATAACATAATGAACCAATATGGACAGCACGTCTGAAGCCGGATCATCAATTTCCCATCAGTCGGGATCCCCTCAAAGATCGTCTTATCGTGTTTGTACATTGGTGCCTTTGCGCAGATTATTCGCTGCAAATAATGTCCTGATTGACGAACTACACGTGTTTGGAGCACATTGGTGGTTTTTTAGAAGTCACTGCATGACAGTAACATCCTGACAAGCAAGGGCTCCAGTCCCTCACACGTGTTTTTGCAAGTTTGGTGTGCACTCCGCTTCAAGTGATCGTGCAAGGAGTTCTGTTGTGGATGTTCCGCAGATCTGTTCTTCTTTCAGTTCGTTTGACGAAACCAGTTCAACGAAAAAACCGCCTGTTCTGAGCAGAATGCACGACAATGACGAATCAAACTCTTGCCTGCCTCTGGAAGTTCAACCAAACTTTGAAGACGGAGAAAAAGCGAAATCCTGTTTTCAGAATTGGGACCAGGACTCTTGAGGGGCGGTCTGAACGCGTATACGTGTGTGCCCTCGAACCGTCTCCTGCAACATCCATGGGAAGATCATGTTCGAAGAAAATGTTCGAAATTTCACTGTCATTTCTCATTCATTTTTCACATTCTCTGCTTGTTTCTGGAAATTAATCTTGTTGAGAAGCTTTTCACCAGTACGAAGCTGTGGTTGTAACGAAGGCCTTGCGAGGCCGAATGTTCACCGCCGAACATCGAACGTGGTTACCTCAATGCAGCTTGCTGAGGATAATGCACCTCGTGGGGCTGGATAGACTCCCTCATACGAGAGTGAAGGACATAGAGCATCTTTTATTTTTCCCTGTGGCAAACAGATGTGTTGTATGTCTTGCCTTAAGTGTGTAAAGCACACGCTATCCTAATGAAAATGAACCAGACTGTGCCAGTGAATGGGCAGGGCTGCCGCAGCTGTGCATTCACGCAACAGGCGACCGGTGCATTCCAACCGAGCACTTTGGCCGACCAGCGACAAAGTTTATGACACTTAGCAAATTTCCTCTTCCACCACATCGTGTTCTGCAGGTCGTTGAATCTGCAATGCAGCACAAATACCGCCCACCAATGTTGAAAACAGATGCGAAATCTCTGGAAATCATGTGCTGGATGTTTCTGCAGATGCGAACATTTCCACAGCCTGACCCTGGTTGAATCGATGCGATTGCAGCTGCAGGCCGGGCCGGGCTGGGTGTGGTCGGCACGTGTTGCTAAAACTCCATCAAAGAAAGATGTGAAAAATTGTTTGGAGACCAAAGTCTATACTCCCCAGTTTTTTTGGGGACCAACCGTTTGCGATCGAACGAACGAACACAGACTCGTTTGTTTGTACGCCGAGGAAGCGAGTCTGTAAGTGACTGGTCTCTTTCATTTCCTTTCAGTCACTGAAAGCCGCCTCAATTGTCACTTGTCATGGAAAAACGGCATTAAAATTTGGAGAAAATCAGCACTGACATGTAACCACAGTGAATTTTTCAAAAGAGCATTGTTCTCTTTCCCTCAACGATCGATGAAATTTCATGCACTTCCGTTAAAATGTGGTCCAACACCCAGGCAATCACAATTCAATCGATGCCGTGAGTGAAACACTTTTCCACTTGCACTGTGTATGTCTTTAAAATTGTGGCCGTGTACGGTTTGCATGCTGCATGTGAACGAAATCAGGCTTCAGTTGGGGAAGAAGGGACGAATTCCTCAGTTGTCGGAGCGGAGACCTTTTGCCTGATTGCCGTCGATAAACAAGGCGAAGACGCCGCACAATGGGCAGTGGCGGAGAGAGGAAGCAACACCTCCATTGTAATCCATCACAGATCGTATGTGGCGCAGGTCATATTCAATTTGCTTCACAGCTGATCCTTATTACAAAGATCAGTTTCACCGAGCACGGCTCATGCTGAACTGTTTTACCTTTCACTTCTCACATGCTGAGAATCTTCCATGGACACTGACGGCCCTGCAGTGTACGAGCAGCGATGCTGCAAATCAAGATGTCTGGGTCAATCACTTGGAGAATTACACTTGTTCGTTTGCCTCGATAGAACTTCAAATCGCAAGCTTCAGTTCAGCTTGGGAACCACCGCGATTTGACTTGACCACTTTCTTCAGGCTCTGAACCCTCTTGATCTGAAATCTCGCGGCACAAGAAGCAACGAAACCCTTTTGAGTTCTTCAGTGTGATTTGTCTGCGTGCACATACACGTTGTACTTTTCTCTGAAAGTGAGACCCCACAGATTCATGTGGGTGTCTTCTTGTTCGTAATTTGAGACAAATTGTGTACCACCAGAAATTGTGAATCTGTGGAAAGTATTCTGAGTTATGATCAACCTTTCAGCGAAAGTTGTTCTTCACGCCACGAGAAGAAAGGCGGAACCAAGAGTGTTTGATGGCTGCAGGTTGTGCTGATACGCTCTGCGGACGAACAGAGGTTTCGAAGTGCAAGCGTTGCATCATCACCGGGGAAACTCAAGTACTTGTTTCCTGACTCTGTTCAGCTGTCTTGCGTTTCGAGAATACACAACAAACTTTAGGTAAATCACCAAACAGTCACGTGCAAAGAACAATTGCATTGCCTGACTGCACGGGCGGTGGAATAACGAGAATGCGCAAGAAACTTCAGTGGCATCGGCACACCTGCAGTGGACAGTAAATTCACACTTGCAAAGCTCGTACATTGATAAAACCACGGTCGCCTCCAAATTCGAACTGGGATCTTGGGCCCGAAACCTGCGTCAAGGTGTTTGCCATGCACACCATGATCCTTGGAGCGGCACGTTTGATTTTGTAAAGCTTGGCAGGACTCGACGACCTGCTCGCATTCAGCTTCTTTCGACATCACGATGGATATTGTGGCAGCGCCTTCGACTCGAAAGAAGACTCGGGGATCTTGTGTGCCCGATAAATCTGGGACCTCACTATTCCGCGAAGTGTGTGAAGACAATGAAGCGATCAATATGGCTAGTCGAATTTGCTCCTGTGCACTTGACATAACTTACCGTGCTGAACCCACCCGCAACTAACGCCACTTGATTCACAGAATGAGGTCATATAGATTTTATTGATTGCCCCTTGTCTTCTCCCAGAGCAGTATCTATTTCTGGATGTTATTCAGACAAAACCAATGAACTTACTCATCAAGATGCTACGTCAAATCATGAATCGACAGCTTCAATGGCAACACAAGAGAACTTGGCAAGTGGTTGAGCTTCTCACGCATAGCGTCCAAGTTGGTTGTTGTGATTCCAACAGAAACGCCTGCAAACGGCAAAGGTTCAATGGATCTGACTTCACTCCTACTCGTGTGAGGTTGCACGGTCCGAGGAATATTTTTTGTGAAATTGGTTCAAGATCGATAAAAATCAATCAAATCTTCATGCTCGTTAGGAGGTGACCCGTTTATCATCGCCGCAGGGTATTTGTGCAATGATTTCCCTTGCTGAACAGGTTGTTCTCAGACGCAGTGCGACCGAACACTTGCAGTACCTCCACACACCCGATGCCAAACATCTGCAAAAAACACGTGTGCTTGTCGGGAGATTCTCTGCCATGCAGATGTCACAATGTTCAAGGTGTCACTAAACCTCCACTTCTTTGGAACTCAATTTCACTGCGTGTGAAGGCGACCCACTGCAGTGGTTGCAAAATGGACGTGCACGAAGAAACTGCTTTGCACGGTCTGAATTTTGCCATGGAAGACTAAGAGAGTGCGTGCTCAATCCTTGTTTGGAACAATCAAACACACAATTGAAATCTCGGTTTGTTTTTCCTCAGATCCATCTGGGCGCATCGAAACCTCAGACGCAATCCTCTGAAGGAAGTGTTCTCACAGACTGCGAGAGAAAGCAGATTACTGCAGATCGTTTTGATTGCGCTGCGGGGAAAATTTTGATGGATGGCTAATGGAAGAACTGACATGCAGCCACTCCTTTCTGGTTTCGTACCTCGTGAGCGTGGGGTTTCCACGCTGCATCTCGATCCACAGGCACGTGCGTGTGTTCGGCATGACACCCGGACTTCCGCTCCTTTTCTGGCGTGCACCAATTGCCAGATCGGTGAACCAGACATCATTTGGTCACTTTTCATTGGCTCTCAGAGTGAATTTGGAAACTCAGTTTGGCATCTGCGTTACCGATCTGGCAATTGGAGCACCTCACGTGTAAAAATTTAAAGCGTGCTAATCCTCACCAATGCTTGACGAAAACAGGACAGCAGACGTAGAAAAAAGGGGAAACGCGATAGCAGAGCTTTTGAAATTTTTCGGTGGGTGCTCTTGGGAAGGACCAACCCCCAAATTTCTGTCCATGGGAAAGTCAGGGCCCAGTTGAGTGGGTACCCCCCCCCGTGGGACGTCATGCCTCCATCAAGTGCCATGCACAATGAGGCCACGTGAAAGCCAAGCGCATATTGACTGTTTGCAGGGAATTTGTAAATTTTGGCTTTGGAAAAACTTGGATTCCCAGAAGAAGTTCGTGTGTCTTCTTTGGTTGGAATCAGCCCGAAGTTACAGTGAGTGATCTCGAGGGGTGACGCACTCGTTTATCTCCATTTTCAACCACCGCCGGAACATTGAAACATGTTGATGGCACTTCAATGAAAAATACTTCGTGTTTATGTGTGTGTGTGTGTGTGTGTGTGTGTGTGTGTGTGTGTGTGTGTGTGTCTGTGTCTGTGTCTGTGTCTGGGTCTGTGTCTGTGTCTGTGTCTGTGTCTGTGTCTGTGTGTGTTGTGTGCGTGTGGGTGCATGGGTGCTGGAACTGGTGCCTGTGTGCGTTGAGCTGAATTTAGACGACTTGGTCCAACGAATTGGACCAACTTCTTCCAACTGACGCAGGCCGCATGAGGCGAACGAGTAAATGTGCGGGACTTCGAAGCAGGTGGGACCATGTCGTAAGGTTGTGCGATTTTGCTTGAGCAAAGAAAGTTTTTGTGCCTGTTCTTTCCAGGAGACTCTTCTGAGGTTCACGTCGTTCATGTTCCTGTGTCCTCCTTTCATCTGTTTGTGCCTTGCAGAACTGAGGCCACGTACAGTACCTTTGAATTCCAGTTGCCCCAAGAGGCAATTCGTTTTCACTTCTGTCGTTTGCAGGCTCAGCGGGTGAAAATGGAGGGGCATCCTCAACTTAATGCGTATTTTGAGTCGCAGGTCTCCACAGCGAACATCGGAATGATGGACCTTGTGATCGAGTCTGCTGTACAGAAATGCACGCAACAGGGGTGACTGCCGACCAGAGACCCCTTTTTGGACAGGTGACAGCTCAGCTCGGTCAGTGCCGTGCATCTCAACACGAACATTGAGACAGACCCGCACATCCTGCGCGTCACAAGCACGAGCTGGAAATAGTGCACTGACGACCCTCCTGCAGAGCTTTTCATCCATCTTTAACAAAAACTCCAACTCTTCGCTCCTGAAAGAAGTTTTTCGTCAAGAAAAAAGCGATGCAAGATGCTCAGAGAGCTGTGCACGTAATCAACTCATTTGGCAGAATGAAGCCATGCTTGAGGATGAGTAGAAATACAAGAAGCTACAACACTCTTGAACAGCTGGCCCATCCAAGGCAATTTGTCGAAGGAGCACACCGATTTTGGTATTAACAGCTGTAGAGCACTTATTGATTCCAGGCTTTTCCGAAAGCCACCTGACGCCTACATTTGGTGAAGAATCGTGTTATCTTAATTTAGTTAAAATGTTGGTGGAGTCTGGTGAATGTTGCAGCCTTCCCGGTGGCAACACGATAAGAGGAGATCGACTGATGGGCCAGGAACCCGAACCATCTGTAAAACTGCACGGTGCGAGGCCCGTGGCTCGAGTGACACCAGCTGCATGACCAGAGTGAGGTTCCCGGAGAAGCGGGTTTGAAACTGTCATGTCCAGTTGAGAAGCAAATTCCACTCACTCTGCTTGAATCCCTGTTTTCTGGGGTGCTTTCCCTCCAACGTCACTGAGAATAGCACCTTTCTCTGAAGGATTATCTGTAGATCATGAGTTCGATGCGTTTATGGTTGCCATCATAATCTCATGCCTCAGCCAAGACCATCAGGCCGTATCACCATCATCATTGCCATTGAGACAAATGTCGTTGAGTCGTTGGGTGTTGTTACAAACAACGTCATATCGTGACATGAAAACATCACAAGGCACAGAAAAAGAGCCCAGAATCGGAAAATATGACATTCTGTGAACCGGCTAAATCCCGAAGTGGGAGTTCTGTCTAGACTCGAGCTTAATCTGCGGGGAGGGGATTTTAATGCATCAGCGATCATTGTTCTTTTTCCTCTGAAATGCTTCAACCCTCATCATCAACGGACTAAAGGAATGGTCTCATTCATCTGCGGGACATCAAGTGGATTTGGCCACAAATATACTGGATTTATGCAACGACGAAAAGGGCAGGGGCGAGGCTCAACTGCGCTTGATATCTCATTTCGTTTTCCTCTTCTTTTGCCTCTAAATTGGCAGCTGATTGAAGTTTTCCATAATTTTCCTGAACCATGTGGAGTTTTTCAAATGACTTGACATTTGTCATGAGACCAGAATCACACGTATACTGCTTTCATTCAGAGAGAGGATTCTGCAGAAAAGGAAAGATGCAGCGGGGCAGTTGATGTGAAACGAGCTGGAAGTCTGTTCAATGGAGATTTAGCGGGCGCTTTCTGCATTTTGACATGGGCATCACGTTTATGCACATTTTAAGTGTGTGTTCTGCAGCTGGGATCAATGTTCAATGCCCTCAGCTGGCAGCTGTTTTGAAACCTGTGGGGTCAGTCTATCCTCTCGAGACACAATGGAAGTTTGCAAGTTTCCCTGCAAACCATGGCTTGTAATCTCCTTATGGCCATCTTCTGCACGCAGAATAGCACGTCATCGGGGTGGCATAAAATCTGGAGCAAATTACCAATTTATCCCTTGATATTTCAACGTAACAGATCGATACAGCCTGACTCTGTAAGGCATACGACCCTCAGTGGTGGATCCCTTTCCGAAGCGAGTGCTCCCTTCATCATCATTAGGGATGCAAAGTTGGACCGATAGCTCTGCAGATGGCAAAATAATAGTTTGTTGGCATGCTATTCTTACTTACACCAGCGGACTTACCCGATAAGTTTTTGGAAGCTGTTTACCGAAGATTGCATGTCAATTGAGCCGTCCCATGTAATTTTAGGGACGTATTTCCATAAGATAAAAAGGCATAATTAGGAGCTATTCGTGTTGGCTGCGCTCACGGATCATTTGAGTCTATTTGTACTGCTGAATGGTTCTTTGAGGGAACCGCTTTCACTTGGGACTGCTGATATTTTGTCGAGATTGAAGCTTGGATGGCTCCCTTGTGCACATACCCGCATCACTCATATCTTTCTGAATGGCCCTCTAACAAAAAAATGTATAAATATTGGACAGCATGAGAAAATATCCGTGAGTGGAATCCCACATGTGTCGGGGCGCCGAGATTCTGTTTGGTCTCCAGCTCGCAATGGCTATTGACCGGGTCCAGAGCTGTTTCCAGCCACTTCAGAGCTTCGGCCCGATTGTTTGACAGCCAAATGATATTGGACACAGAAGTTGGACAAAGTTTGCTTTTGTTCTGAGATGTAGATGATATTCGTTCAATCTCTTTTGCCAAGAAGGACCTGGGCCAGACAGTAAGCGTGCGAAGTCCGTACCATTTTCCCCGAGTCTAATTGAAGCAGCGTGCAGGCGAGCAAAGCGATCCTCCGCGCTCTCCTGGAAACTGATGGTACAAGCCGAGGTGCGAAGCTGCGAACTTGCCGGGAGGCCGACGGTGGGCTGAAACCGACGAGGAGTGCTCCTCGAGCCCGGCGCGAGATCGAAAAATCTGGCTGAGAGTGAGATCATCTGCGGGGGCAAATGCGGGAGGCGAAGAGGGTGACGACAGGAGCCCTCGCTGGGCCCCGAGCTCCGCCAGGAAATGTGAATTCCTCAGCTGCTTCAGCCTGGAAAAGCAGCTTCACATTTCAACTTGTCACCATTATCAGTGGCCCTTCAGCCGCATCTACAGCTATCTAAACCCACCCTTATCTCGGGGCTTTTTTATCGATGGGTTTGTGTGTTCCTGCAATTGCAGTAAGCAATACTCGCATTCGGGATAGCGAGCTACCCTTTATTTCGGTGCAGTGTTTGCACAAAAGCTTCCCCAGACTGACGCCCGTGGCAACATCAGCAGAGAAAACGATGTTCTGTTTTCGTAACAAAGCTGTAAGACTGTCCCCGAAGCAGCATCAATAAATGCTTCATTTGGTAACTTTAATACCACCCCGGTTGTTATTTACAATCATGATGGGTATTCTTCAGCACTTGTGCCTAGCGTCATCGAGATCACAATTGAATTGTGAATCGCACTTGGGCCCTAATATCGAAGCTGTTCTGCCTGCCGTCAATTTTGTTCTCTCCAGCTTTAATAGGAGCTGTGCACATGGTCGAGAATGCTGGCAGCTTCAAGTTTGATTCGCCGGCAAACGATGAAGCCGGGACAAGTGTTCACTTGAATAGTCATTTGTAAGTTTTTCTGCCATGGAGTACAGGTGTGCAGTCTGCAGTCAAGTGGAACCCCAGATGAAGATGGGATAGATTTCGGATTAATTGTGTTCACTGCGTGTGACATGAGTGCCAACCGGATTCTGCCTCTCACTTGTGCGGAGATGTCTGCGTTTGGTGGCCACACCATGGACTGTTTAGTGATGGTATGACGCGCCTCTGCTTTTGACATATTTGGACAAACGAGCACTGAAGCGTAGACAATTGGGTCAAAGGGAATGGAGCGCGAAGTTTCCCAAAAGTGAACTCATTCACTGCGGGATAGCTCGATAGCCATTTGTGGTTCTGCCTCATTTTCCTCACCCTGCCAAATGGGGACAGAAGCAAATATTTTGCTGTGGGCAGAATAAATAGAGGCAGCGAATTTATGTGACTTGCAGACATCTAATATGAGCTGATAAAGTTGATAAGCTCGGCCAAAGTGTAGCGTAAAAAGTTTGTGCGTTCTTGCGTTTGCGCACAAGCCTCTGCTGTTTACTGTTGCGTGGATGTCACTCACGAATGGAAAGTTTCTGTGTCGGATGATTCATTCTAGAGCACTTTGAAGTCAACAGGAAGTGGAGAAAGCCTTTTAAAAGACGGCCATCTTGCTGATTCAGCCTTAAAAGGAAGCACTACCTCGACGAGTCACCTTACAAGTGGAGTTACCTGTAGGGAGAAAACTTTGTGGATTGGATTCTTGGGCAGAAGATGAAACCACCAATTTACATATCGACGAGTCTACACTTCTTCATCATGGTGATAGGTGAGTGCAGATTTCTCGGAGAAACCAGAGCTTGCTTTCAGCATACGCAAAGATGGAGAAGTTCGAGCACGCTCGACAGTGTTTTTCTTGCCGAGTTGTACCCACGCACGTGTTGATCGCCATCATGCTGAACGTGCAGAATCGCGCGTGCTGACGCGGGAGGCCCCTGGATTCAACAATGTTTCAGTTTGAGAATTTGAACCTGTTCAAACAAGAGTATTTTGTTTCACAACCCGCCATGCCCCTTCAGCCAGTTATCCAAGAAACACAAAGTGACAAAAAAGGTTTCACAAAGTTTGGAACGAAGGATGTTCAAGTCGCGGTCACAAGATTGCTTCAACCGTGCGACATACGAAGGGGGATTCTTTTCTGGCGAGAAATGTTACTGAACATGATGAAGGTATTTGACACAATTTCTTCTGTGCGAGCATTGGGAACAAAAGGCAGAACAAATGTGACTGACAAAAACAGTCAACAAACATGTCAAATGCCGTCAACGTTTCTCGCCAGAAAAGGTTTCCCCCTCGTACCACATTCACACGTGTATTCGACGCACCTTTGTGCCCCAAAAATTGGGCATGAAAAGAATGGGAATGGGAATCTTGGTCCCCTGCAGAAAATGGAGGCAAAAGATGGTTACGTCTTTTTGCGTGAGACTTACACGGGTGAATACGGCACACGCATGAAGTTGATTTTTGAGCCCCATCACGGCCCAACAAAAAGTACAGCACGGGAGTCAGGCACGAGTGTCGCTTGGAGCCGAGTCTGGGACGGAATTGACGCGCACTGCAGTGTCGTGGGGTTCGCACCTGCTCTGCAGTGAAGCTGCGTGCCTTGGGGGGCGCGAAAAGACGCGCTCTTTGGAAGAAGCGTCGGAAACAATCACAACTCCTCCAACATTTACCATTTCCAGCGCTGCTCGCATGGGCAGCGACTGAACATGAATCTGCGAAGCTGTTGCTTTCCAGGAGTTTTCTTTTCTGTTGGTGTGTGAGTTTGCAAGTGAGTGATAATTCTCATAATGAATCTGACTTGTGTGTTAGGAAGCAAACAACTGAGCACACGAGCAATTTAGGAAAAGAAGTGCGCATGTATACGCAAGCGTCTGTGCATCCGTGCAGCTGCATGGGTTACGAAACTCCATGCATGATATGACTCGTTGAAAGCTTTTGAAGTGAAGCGACTATCGGTGCAGATAACACAGTACTCGTAGCTGGTGCAGTTTTGCAAACCAGATCGCCTGTTCTGAAAATGAGATAAAACCGGACTTGTGAGATGCGACACGTGACGTCATACATGTGAAGTCGACCACGTCATGCCTGGACTTGCTGGCCATGGCGCACGTTTGTTGTAGCCAGGGCCACTCTGCAGCAACATGCGTGAATACTCGTAGCCCACCTCAATACTTGATGACACTGGTGAGATTGCGCCGAAGGCTGGTTGGTTGGTGGAGAACCATATCCAACCAGAACAAATCGCCGAGACGTGAGATTGGGACGTGCACCCACCCCACCCCACTCCACCCCCGAAAAATTAGCACAAGTGGGCAGGAATCTTGGGGCCCAAAGGTCAAGGGGTCCTGAATTTTTCAAACTAGTGCGACGATCTTGCAAGTAAACTACGCTGCAGTCGCTGAGAAATGTTGCCATCTCCTGCTGTTGATTTGCAGTTCAGTGCATACAAGTGTCTGTGTCAGTGCAAGTTTCACTTGTTTCTGTTGTGGGACAGTTACTTCAAATTTCCTGGCAGTGCGAAGGGCTTGAACCTGGACTTTGTTGTCCATGTCGTGCAAATCAATTTGCCATTGGCAGAACTGCTCAGGATAACTTGCCATTGCGATTTCTCTCTTCCACAACCATGCCCCATCGTCCCACGGGAACCTTGGTTCCTCTGCCAAGAGATGCTGTTTGAGCACACGGTATGAACTTTTGTTGGTTGGGGGGACCAGACACTTGATCTGAGGACGGACCCTGAATGCACACGGGAGCTCACGCTCCGCTCCAACCTGAACGTCACCCCAGACAGTGTTGGTGTGCTTTCGTTTTGTCCTTTTGTCAGGAAAACTTTTTTCCTGGCCGACTCCCTTGTTGATCGATATGCGCAGTTTACGTCATTGCCTCTCATTGACCCACTCGATCCCCAGAAAACAATTGAAGTGAAATGTTGCTCAGACATTGCAAGATAAGGTGGACTCGTATATTATTGCTCTTATCTTGCATTATGAGATATTCTGTGTTGATGTGTGATCCGACTGAATGCCAGTGTTGCAGTCTCTGCTCTGTACAAACACAATGGCAGACTCCAGTGCCGTTAGTTTGTTGGTGCTTCTGCCTTTCATGCTCTGTGGATCGTGAAAAAAGCCTCACCATGGCTTCTGGTGTGAAAACTGCTTTTTCATTCGTCACCTCTTCTGAGGTTTTGCTTGTTGATGTTGACCTTTTCGGACTGGCTTCATTTTGCACCTCGTTACGAACACATTGCGGTTGTTTCGGCTTCTAATTTGGTCACCGGTCGCTGAGTGTGGCGAATCAGGCCGCGCGGTGTCAATTTGGCATCACTTGGCGCAGGCTCCATTTGCATTGGGATCGGTTATGCAGGATGTACAAGTGTAACCCACAGTGTGCAACTGTGGCAACAGAAGAACGATGTGGGAACTCCGCACGGCTTTGCTAGCTCAACAACTCCCAAGTTTGCGCGTCGTCAGAGCCAGGAGAACCAAGTCAAAAAGGTTTGGTTTCAGGAGAGAGAAGTTGACGATGTTCTGTTCATGTTTCCTGATGGCGTTTGAGCTAGACCGCCAACTCGAAACAAAAACAATGCCGATTATTTGTCGAAAAAAGAAAACAGGATGTGATCAGATACCATGCCAGACTTGAGCAATCAAGTAATTTGGAGCAGTTTAGAGCTGCAGTGCCTGGCAGGGAGTTTTTGGCAGATAAGGGCTCAACTCTGTTCCAAAGAGAGCAAGAAACCTTGGCCTTGGGATCTTTTCTCACCAAGGAGCAACGTTTTCTTCAATGTTCCAAAACTTGCAGCAGTTCGGTTGTGCGAACCTTGGGACCTTGGTTTCGGCGGCTGGGGCTTGGGTTGTTCTTGATTTCGTTGATCAGTGTGCGGGCGTAAAGTGCCAAGTGTTTAGGTTTGTTGCGATCAGTGGTTGTGTTTTTGGCAAACAACAGACAACGGGAGATTGAGAAACCCGAGGCGAAGCCGAGGATTTAAGGAACCTCCTGTTTTCTGTCAGTTACCTTCTGTCAGGCACAAGCCAGGACAACCAAAAGTGCACAAGTGTCAAACCATTCAACTGACAACTGGAGATTACTTGTTTCAAATCTGTTGAGAACAAAGCTTGCCCCTGACGATCGATGTGCCCCACTCTGGCGCACTTAAGATGAGCCTTCTTTCCGCAGCAGGGAAGCGCGAACACAGCTGGAGCAAGTGACAAAGTGAGAAGTCGCCAAAACAAACATTACAATGACACTAAAGCGAAAAACAAATCAAAACCTGTACGTCTGTGTCGACACAATATTGATCACCTGTGCATCAAGTGTGATATTGATCTTACTTATCGTCTGAAATGTCAGAACGTGAGAGGTGTGTTAAATGTATTAGCCGCGACGGTCCAACTTCCAATCTTTTTTTCATGTGATGACGTGCACGCCAAGCGTTCGCGAGTCAGCGGAGTCTCATTGAACGACACGTTCTGGTGCTTTTGCGTCGGATACGGGGGAGGCCGTCACCCGACATCAGAAATTTTGGATATCAAATTTTACATGTTAAGTGACCACTCCAAATGTTGAATGATCTGACGAGGGTCACCCAACATGGGACCAAATTTGGAATGTTGAACGTCTTGGGTGGGGAGGGGGGGTCGCACAACATTTGAAAATTTCCGTTGTCACCAGCAATTGAACATTTGTGAGCCCCCCCCCCCCCTGGTCACTCAACATCTGAAATCAGCTTGTTACCTCAGAAGGCACGTCACCTGTGATGGTCCTGTCTCTCGTGCTCCGCCGAGTGCTCCATGCAGGTCTTTTGTTGCGTGTTTCAGCTAAGAAGTAATCTTTGGAAGAATGTTACATTCAATGCTTGCATGGTATGAGAGTGTGAGACATGCAGTTTCCACCTTGCCCAGCGTGACAAATGCCTCGACTGTTTGTCACGAGACGAGATCCCAGGAGCGCGCGCTGGATTGAGCTGTTTTGTCAGAGATTCATGCGCCGCAGCAAAAGTGTTCAGCACCCTCGGGTACAAAGCACATGCAGTGCTGCACTGGATGTCTGCAGAGAGCGTGAAGTACGAACACATGTGTGCAAGCTGAGGAAGACCTATTCACGCGTTTTGACTCTGCATCCTCTCGGTCTTTCCGGTGGAACTTTTCACTTTGGAGCCGTTTCGTGTTTCGTTTTGGCTGGTCATACCACACAACTACGAGTACAATGGTTCAGACTGCTTTGCTACTGTCTTTGGAAGCCAGACTCGGAAAGCTTTGGAAGTGTTCTTCTTTGATTGGTTTCGTCAAGTTCAACACTGCACATAAATTAGTTTGATGGCAACTATTAAGGCGGGTGCAGAATTGTAGTTGCATTTGATACAAATGGTCTTTAAGTGCGAGAGTGTTAATAAGGCTCTGGTTTTCATGTCGTTTGTCTGATGGATGGTGGATCCAGTCATCCCAGAACTCAACTCGCCTCGCGTGGAACACGATTAATCATGTGTTAATTTTCCGGGAATTTCTGTGGGCAAATTTGATTTGGATCCATTGTTTGAGTGCGGGAACGAGAGATTAGTTTTGTTTCCATGTTTATTGTCAAGCTGCAGGGAAATGTGAGTATTTGGAGATGTCGAGTTGTTTCAACTGATCCATTCAGTCCGCGGGAACTGATTTTGGTTCGTTGCAAAGGGAGAAATTCTTTTTGATTGCTTCGGCTGCACCACCAAAAGAGGCTATTTCAGCCACAAATATCATCCTTCAGGCACATTACTTGGCCGACTCAAGTGGAGTAATTTACTATTCATTTGGATTTCACTTGATCCATATGCTTACGTCCACAGTATTAATATTTACACAAACCGAAATTGTTCATCAAGAGTCAATATTTAGCCTCGGAGCCAAGACTTTGAGCTGCTGTGGATGAGAAGCGAGGAACCGAGCGGCTCCGGGGTGACTCGGGAACAATAGGTCCGGACCCGCAACTCTCGCCTCAACTTGACTCCTCCGGGACCCGAGTCGCTTCTCGCTGATGAATCAACGTTGGAAGTACCAGAAGAGAGTCAACTGTTCCTGCGAGAGGAAAAATCCCTTGATGGCATTGGTTTTATTGTCTTAGTCCATTTGCACATTTCACGCGCAACTCCAGGGAGCGTACGGGATGCACGGACACACATTAATCGTACTCCAGGTTTCGCGACGTCAATTGCTTCTTGTACATGCTCACTTTTACTGGTATTACCATTTTTCGACCATTATACGGCGGATCGAAATTGCCCACCAAAGGCTGGTGGTCAAACATTGTTTTGTGGACGCTTTTGGCCTTGCGCTTCAAAGATGGATTTGCGATTTCAAGCAACTGTCATGTGAAGTGTTGAGCGCAATCACAGGCCATGCACGCACGAAAACAGCGCCATCAGATAACGTTGCCATTTCGGTCCGAAGTCCAGCGTCGTGTTCAGTCTTAATTTCATTTCTCCCCAGTCCGGCTCCTGCAGCACGAAGGTTCCGTGCTTCGGGGTCACGGAACGGGTGGGGGCTGGTTCTCTTCAGACTCCCCAACCTGGCCAAAAGGAAGCCGTAACGAGACTGCACTTCAGAAGTCCCCTTTTTGTTGCAGCAACAAAGGTGTCGTGTTCGTGAGAAAGTCTCGCTATCTGTGGTGCTTTTTGTCGCTGGGACATGGGCAATAATTATTCTTATCAGTTCAAGTGTGAATTTGTCATTTGTCAAGTGAAAGCCACTTTACAGCCCGTTTTTAGGACACGGCACTCTTGATTTTCAGTCAGTTTCAAGTTGTGTGAAGAATAAAAGTTAGTTCCTTGTTGATGGGTTCATCTGCTCGTGCGATCTGGTTCTAGAACGAGGCGTTTTGACCCGCCATCGGCGTGCGCAAGCAAACGGACCCTCGACACCTCCGAGAACTGACAAAAGGGAAGATGGCAGTGCGACCTCATCGTTGCAATCTGTCAGGCCGACCCTCCTCCTGGTGTGACGGATGAGCCGCGTTTGTCTTTGGTCAAAGACGAACGGTGTTTGGTTGTCCAGCTGCGTGAGGCTGCGCCGACTACACAATGCGCCGTGGAGTCAATGAAAGATCTCACTTTGAAATTTTGGAGTCGCTGCTGCTGGAAATCCTTGAAAAGCAAAGTGAACAGCCAGATTTTCTCTGGACAGAGAACGAGTGTCATGTGTTGGTCTTGGTTCAAATCCTTGAGGCCATCATTGTGGAAAGACATCGAAAGCAAATGTAATCAGGCTTAATACCACTGCCTGGGCCTTTTAAACTTGTGAGTGTACCAGAAATGCTTCATGATAAGTGCTTCCTGACTTCGCCATTTCTTTCCCGTGTCCATGCCAACCCAGTCCGGGCCCGGGCCCGTCTGAGTGTTGACTTCTCTATTTCCACGGAAATTTCAAAAGGCTAAATTGATCATGAATCACTTTCATGTACATCGTACAATATGGCACGCGGACCTTTTTGTCCACAACGGTTTCAATCGATAAACTCTTGGTATTGAACTCCAATACGAGGGTTTGTACGCACATGCAATCCCTCAACATTTGTCGCTTGTTACATGTTCGTGAAGTTTCTCCGCAGGCTGCTGGCCTTCTCTTGAAAGGCAGTTAATCTAAACATTAATAGAGGCTTAATCAATTGGAAGATCCATTTAGTTAAATCATGTTTCATCTCCTTTTACTGTGGCCCCACTTTACATCAATTTGCTCTGGTATCGGGTCCCACAGAGGGGGGAGAACTCTTGAAAGATTGCATACTCTGAATGGACCCCAAATGCTGCAATTTTCTCACAAGCGTTTCAAGTATGAGGAAAGTCCCTCTTGAAATTATTGCTCATAACGGTACATTATCTGAAAATGAAGTGTGTCCTGCACTTTGAGAACCTATCCATGTGTGAAACATTGAAAGTGCTTCATTTTATACGGTCAGATGCACGGTGCTTGTGATCTTGACCAGACGAGGGCAAAGAGAGATTTCTGTGCGGGGTTCACGGGTTTTCCCAGTTCAGACCAGGAGTATTTGTTCGCGTACATGCGCTTATTTTGTTGGGGGAAAAGGGTGTTTACGTCTAAAATTTCTGGATCTTGACGTGAAGGCTTCTCAAGTGAATTTGTTTGCACCATCAGTGTGGTGGTGTGGCAAAATTTGGTAAATTTCCAAGCAATTTGATGCAGTGAGTTCAGGTGGATGTCAGTGGAGCATGTGGAGCTTGGCATTGTTTCTGTAAGTTATACAGACAAACACTCCTCGGCAAACCATGGGTGTTAAATATTGGAGGTGCACTCCCCACATGTTTGTTTCCAGGCGTAAGTTGATTGAACCATTGACCCATGCGGAGAAAGTTTCGCTGGCCGATGTCAGCCCAACTGGGGCGTGCTGGGCAGTGGAATGCCTCGACTCTGGTATTCTGGCTGAACTGGTGAACTGGTGAAGGCACACAAAGAGAACTGGTTTCCATTGCCTGGTCGTGTGTGTGTGTGTGTGTGTGTGTGTGTGTGTGTGTGTGTGTGTGTGTGTGTGTGTGTGTGCTGGTCTCTGCCACGTACGAGGACCGTCTCAAAATAGACCGATTGGAGGACCGTACATCTTTGTGTTTGGTCAAAAACAAAAACTTCATGTGCCACATAAATGTATCAATGCAGCTCATCAATCCCACAATTCAGGGACCTTGTAACCACAGCAAAATAACCTCTTTTTACCCTTTAATAATTGGGGTTATCTATCTGTCTGCTATCAGAGATCAATTGTTCCTGTTGTCATGTATTTTCTTGGTATTATGAGGGGATTATACTTCTTTTATCTCTCAGGTTTTCACATTATGTGTTTACTTGTCACTGTGGTATAAGATAGATTGTACTGTGATGTATTCATGAGTATACAGTTGTACTTATAAGTACAAAAAATTAAATTTTTACCTTGGATAGCAGGTACTGCTGGGTTGGGCAAGATGTACTTGTGATGTTCTTGTGAGTACATATACAATTGTACTTGTGAGCACATTTTAC
>JAAUXT010032673.1_pt1 | contig 47526 bp, 36 predicted proteins | sample 7278171 | NCBI WGS metagenome assembly JAAUXT01 (sample SAMN14350112, study PRJNA611818) | marine sediment metagenome | isolation source: surface marine sediment (1.8m) | place: French Polynesia: Moorea | collected 2018-08
ACACATTGCCAAAGGTGTGAAGACAAAGGGTCTTGAGTCCCATGAAAATCCGTCCGACACCTTGCTAAATATTGGACAGAAACCGCCAGATCGTGGACCTCCCTCGTATGCGTCTGAGAATCATAGTGTCTCAGTACACATCTCAGAATAAAGTTCATCTGGTTCCAGCTGGAGGAATCTATAATTCCAGCCAGACTCACACTGAGCCTGAAACTCGGTACAAACGACACACATCCACGGCCTCGCGTGTTCCCGACGAGAATCTCAGACGCAATTTGCGAGGAACTGGCAGAATAAATTTTCTTTGAAGTGGCCTCAAAACTTCAGCACTGCTCAAGTCATTTTTGATTTTACACTTTTTGTTGGAAGGGGTTGGTTTTGTCGAAGCCTTTTGTGTGTCCTGTGTTTGGTCAGCTGCGCTGCGAGGAACAAAGCGCGAGCAACGTCACAACAACGAAGAGGAACTTAAACTGGTGGATTGGATTTTCTGTCGGCTTTGCACGATTCCATTGGCGGGCGGTGGGTTCATGAGCGGACACATTGCCAGGAACCTGCAATCGGATCTCGGCCGCAGCCGTTTCACACGAATGTTGAAGGAAGTCTCAGCTCGGCGCCCAGCTGAAATGAAGTGCAATCCCAGACTTGGAAGCCCCAGATCCAGACGAGTTTGTGAACGGTTAGACTGGACAAGAAAAAAAATGCTGAAAACAAAGGGTTCTCACAGAATGAACTTCATTGTTTGTCACCAGCTTGGTTCATGTTGGAGAGATGGACAAACATTTTTCTATGTTTGTCTGCATCGTGGGAAAAGCAAGAATGTCGCGACACCCGTCGCATTTGGCCACACGAAATGACAAAACAGCTGTGGACAGAAACTGGTTCGTGCATCGTATCAATGGAGAAAAATCACGCGAAAGACGAAGCTACCAAGGAAACTCTGTAGTCTGAAAGCAAGGGGGAGGGTTGACACCTCATTGTGGTTCATGTGCATGAATCAATGGGGAGCAGATCCAGAGCAAGAATCTCTGAAAATTAGTCAATTGCATAATTGGTTCAATGCAAAGCTCCCAAAATCTATGCACACGAGCAACCCCCAACCCGAACACACCACGCAAATCAAGGCTTTCAAGTGAAAGGCAGGGAGGGAGGGAGATCCTACAGATGTGGCCGTGTCCCCGGGGTCTCCTCGGTGTCACGGCGGCCTGACGCTTCTCCCGCGGGACTCGCACTTCGAGGAAGTGGACCGAACCGCCCTCAGCAGTTTCCGCCTTCGCGATAAAGCTGAGAACTTGGACCGACCAGCTTTTCTGGGACACATTAAAGTGAAGGGTCAATCTGATCATGAGGAGTTTCCTCAACAACAAGTACCGGTGTGATGTTTGTCATCTTTCAACACAGTTTTTGATCGCCATTTCGCGACAGCTCCGGAATATCCTGAACTGAACCCAACAAGATGAAAGGATGATCATGTGAGAGATCGAACGTCTGAGAATAAAAACCAACAATAAGTTGGCTTATGAGGCATGAATAGCGATAAGGACATCCCTGTGAGTCCTGGCATCGCGCCGAACCTGACCTTTTTGCACGTTGAGGTGCCGCTGTTTTGCTGACTGGACCCAGTGAAGCCAAGTAACCTTCGCAAAAACAACGTTCCTCCATTGGAACACCACCTTCTTGAAATTTTGCTCATACAGAATTTTTCCTGTTCCGCAGTTGCGGCGTGTCTGCACAGTACTTTTGCGGCATCTTTACAGACTGCTCTCTGTGCCTGTGCGGTGTCTTCTCCAAATTTATTCGAGAAGCCAATGCCAACTGCCACAGTGAAGCAAAAAGCAGACAGACTCTATCTTTTTCGGGTCCTGTATTGTCTGGGAAGGTGGAGGGGCATCATCGTACGCAGCAGACATGATCCCTTGTGCCCCGCGTTCATCAAAGTGCGGTCTTCCCCTCAAATCATATCGTTTCTTTCCGATCCCTTCAAAGGGACGCGGCGCTTCATAAACACGTGAAAAGAACACCAGCACCGCTGTGTCCAATTCTCTCCGTGAGCACCACAAAAGAACATGTGTTCGTCTCAGTTTCGACCGTCAGCGAAACCGCAAATCAGTCTGTGTGAAAAGCTTCACCACGATGGCTGTATTTTCAGCACCTGTCGGCGAAAAGAGCCTTTTCAGCAGATTGTGAGGCGGTTCGACGGCAGCACGCCTCCGAGGCAAGACTCTTATTGAATTTCTCTGCAGGGATATTTGGACAAGTTTTTTTCAGTCTGCTCTGAATTGGGTCTGAAGGTCTGGATCTGTCGTCATGTTCTGTTTGTAATCTTCTGTGTGAGGTTGAACTCTTGGCGGTGGAGGGTAAGGCAGGATGCGTGCGAAGTCCCAACAGTTCACAAAGGCAAGATTAATTTTGCTGCCAGCAGTGGCAACTTCTCCCCAGGTATTTGACAAGACTGGATGGTGTCCTTATGCACCAATGACTTTCTTCTTTTGAAAGGAAACTGTGGCAACAGTGAGCACGAAATCTTCCGTGTACAATGTTAGCCAGCGAATTCTTCTTCTCTGCATGTTGCACAATTCAGAAGCCGAGACTCTGCCACAGCCATGTATTTCTCCGGGTCCGACGCGCAAGTTCTGCAGGTATCTCTGGGCACTGGAAGCCACTTTCGAATTCGTGATCGACCAGAAAATGGGCTTGTCTTTCTTCGAAGAGATTACAAAACGATTACGAGCTGAAGCACTACGATCGTTGGACATTGCAGTGTGACACGTGTCTCTTCCTGTTCATACCGCACTGCACGAGTACATCCAGGAGGATAATGTTCGCGGGGCAGAATCGCGTTACGGTATTCCCGCAGATCTATCAGACTTGTAAAGGAGCAGCAAGTGGCAAACACAACAATCGTATTTGCGTATGAAGCATCACAGCAGAAAGAACGCTTTCGGTAGCTTTGACAACAAGACACCAGTTTGATGTGCAATCAATGAAAAGATATTGTTTCCTTTGCTGTCGGAAAAGAACTCACGAAGGTAAATGTTTCTCGTTAGTTCAGGGGTAAAACATACAGCGCAAACTACGAGTATGTGCTCAATCTGCAACGTGGAAAAACTTGCGTCTCGTTCTGTTTGTGCAAACTAAAACAGGTGCGTCTCGTAGTTTCAGCGAAGCGGAAAAACAACAACCAGAAAACCTTGGGACGGATCACAAATTGGGCTGCCTCAATTTTTGCCATTCACAACAACGCGTGGTCCTGTGCTTCAAGCTGTGGTTCAGCAAGTCTAGCAGTCTGTCGGACTGATCGCGTTTGCCTGCATCTCACCTTTTGAGGAAAACAAGTTCAGGTGTCAAGCGCTGCAGTATTTTCAGTTTCGATCAAAATGACGCGTCATGTCCACCACGCGCAGACCTGTGTGAGATCGCATCACGGAGGTTCAGCAAACACGTCACGCGTCCTTTTTCAATGTGCCCCAGTTTGCAGATCAGTGACACAGGTGCCATTCGGTCACTTTTCATTGGCTCTGGGAGCAAATTCAGGGCAAATGTGAGATCTGGGGCAGCGATCTGGCAATTGGGGCACCGCAGGTACAAAATTAAGGTAGTGCCATTTTCTTTTTGAACGAAGAACTGCACGTGGTGGCAAAACAAGCTGATCTTTTCGATTTCTCTTCGGCCAAATGCCCTCTCTGACCTCTGTCTTGGTTCCGCGACAGAGAGCATCCGTTAGGCGCTGACAGTTTTACGTTGCCCTTCTTCGCTCGGTGTTTCTGTGAGCGATTGGCATGCGTGTACGAGTACTCGGTATGCGTGCGATCGTAAACGTCATTATTTATCAATTACACATCATTGCATCTGCCTCAACACAAATCAAATCTTATTTTGACAGAAATCCATAAAAGCTGCACTTTGCTGCCACAGACGAAAATTGATCTAACTGGAGACTTGCGACTACTTTGATTACAAATATCCAGCCTTGCCTCCCACGCTCACCCTCGTGCGGTCTGCGAGAGGAGGCATTGTCAGAAACTGCTTGCCTCTGGTGCCCTCGTCCCGCCGTCGGGTTCAACAAGTTGATCTAAATTCATAAGAAATAAATTATTCTTGACAATGACCTCGATAGTATTTCCAGGAAAATATTCTGCCTGACGCTGGCCAGACGTCTGTTTGATTGGGACGCGGAGTGGGACGCGGCGAGGCGGCCTCGCCGCGGACCAGCAGCCCCGAACTTTGCATTCCCCGGGCACTGCGGCCTCCGACTGATTTCAATGCAAATGACAAAAGGGAAGAGCAGCGCAGAACTTTTCTCAGGATGTGATGACTGTTGGCAGATGTTCGAGCTCATGGTTTGTTCCTCCGCCAGTGAAAAATCGAACACATCTTTCGGCTAACTTTCCTTCTGCGTTCCTCCGTACAGCAAAAATCGAGGAACCTCGGTGAAACCCTCTCTGAGGACGTTATGGAAAACAGTTTCACGGCAGCCTGTGCAGCTGACGGTAAAATCACTTCTGTCGTCAAAGCTGGCAACCGTCTGAGAGGGTCGTATCGATTCAACAGCTTTCCGTAGCCCAATCAAACAGGAATCCTTTTATGACTACTCAAACAATGATAGGGAAGCAGTCAGATTTGGAGGCTTCGGAGATGAAAAAGTGAAGGAAGAGTGATCTGACTGACCTCCCCCTGGTGATGGGCATCGCAAGTGTGATCTGCTTGCGTGTGCCTCTTCAAAAAGCACCTTGGGATCTGCCGGACAGATTGTTCGGAGGAACTGTTTCTGCTGCTCAAGAACTCGGTGGAGATCAGACTCGTGTTGTTCCGTTCGTGTGGCCAAGAACGAGTCAACCCTCAGGCTCTTGTTTTGTTTCGAACAAAAATGCTCAGTGTTGGTGAAACGGCAATGTTCTCAAAGAGTTCTCGAAAAGCTGGAATGAAAACCGTTTCTCTTGGAAGCCAGAACTGCCAAGTGAGAGAGATCAGTTTGAGGGGGATGCCTCCACTGTCTGCACATCGTGACAGCAGCTGATACCGCAGATACTCTGCTAATCTACTTTGAGTCAATGGCTCTCGAGTTGCCAACATGCTCGATTTGACCTCTCAGTCAATCTGTCATTTCACCTACCACAACGGAATTTGTGTGCAGTGCGGTGAAAAAGCAGAGAGAATTTTTCTCCGTTGAGGCTTCCGTCCTTGAGCTGCGCGTTGTCAATTGTCCGTTTGCGTTTGCGTGAGTTTTGACGTTTGAATCAGTCGTTTGAGACCCCAAAAACGACGAACGAAATGTTTTTCTGGTCTCCGATGATCTTCGTCAGATTTTCCCACACGCAAAGGTCCCACGTAAGTAACATTTGTCTTCTTTCGACTCTGAGGCTCTTTTGGCAGCATATGAAACCTCGAAGAGTTTTTCAGAAGCAGGGAACCTCCACTGAAATTCGTGGACTTTCAGTTTGTGTGTATTGTCGAAAGTTCTGCAAAACCTTCGAAAGATATCAAGCCCTGGCGATTTGGCAGTGCGCAGAAAATATTTGGCTGGTTTGGAAGTGAAGAGCAAAAAAAGATCTTGTGCCGAGAAACTGTGTCAGCGAAGGGGTTTCATTCTGCGTGCCTGTTTGACAGTCTTATCTGCAGTGTATCCAGAAGGAGAAGTTGATGCAAAATGTCAATACCCCCTGTGCGCGGAGTTAGTCTGACTGTTTGCGGGAAAGCAAACAACGTCACCAGCTCGAGGAGATGCGACACAAAAGGACAAGAAAGTTGAATTGATACAGTTTAATGGACAAATGTTCAATACATGCGCAACCCGTGTTTGTGCCACAGGGCGTTCTGTGGGGATGAAAGACTTTGGAAACACCTTTGATCAGTTTCCTTTGAGGACTTCTGCCAGCTTCGGCGACTTTCAGAACCAAGAAACAACAGGGTCACACAATACCGCTCCTCCAGCAAGATCGTCGCAATTCAGCACAAACGAGAAATGTCTCCCGTTTTCCATCAAATATTTGAAGACAAAATATCAACTGGGTGTAAATCCAAAGCAAAGTGTTTGTTCTGGCCGGTCATATGAACTACGTGTGAGTCGTTCCCAACCGTCACGAGACAGCAGTCGCAGATGCAGACCAGAGACCGTGGAGCCTCGGGCCGCCCATGATGAACCTGCAGCGAGCTCGCACGCTCATATCGCACGATCAAGGCATGCAGTTGTGTCGGATGGGAGTGTTTGTCCTTCTCGTGTGTGTCGTTCCATAGGCTCCACATCAGACCGTTCATTTCACACTCCTGCAAGATTGACCCACTGTTGAGATTTCGAGCAGCGGCAGGTTCGGAGGAAGGAAGCGCTCCATGATTCATTCAAAGCCGCTAACGAAGACGAGTTGTTCTGAGAGGATAATCTGTCCACGTGCACAACTCCCGGCTCTGCAGCATTCTTCTCATTGCAACGTGCAGTGGCCTCAGCGTCACATCTGAAGACTCTCACAGCCACCAATCAGTGCCAGTACATCTTGGTAAATACTGTGATCAGTCAAGAAGATAATTTAAAATGTCCTGGGGAGATGCGCTTCAACAGCGACTCATTCAGTCAGCGGTCAGTGCAGAAATTTATAGCCACTTCCCCTGCACAGAGTTCATCGAGGCGCGTACTAAACGACACTGAAATGCGGAGACATGTGCACGTACATTCTGAAACTCGGGAACAGTCTCTTGAAGTCGAGCCCATCTTTCTTTTTGCTTGTTTGATGAATTCGTGTACGTCTGCAGTACACTTTCAATTCACGTCAACGTGACGTTCTCGACCTCGGTCTGCACCACGTTGTCACCAACGGTGCCTGGCGGTTCGGACAAGAGCAGTGGTCCTGCAGGGCTTTATCTCTGACTGTGAACAACTGACGCCTGTTGTGCAATGGACTGCATACAGCTCAGACAGCGTAAAATGTTACAATTCCACCCCTTTCAGAGGCCAAGCAATTAGCCACGGAAGACCTTTGACCAAATGTTCGCATTATAAGGTGGTAATGGATTGAGGTCAGGGAAGTCGATTGGTTAGTTGAGCGATATACTCAGCTTCCACTGAACACCCGATCAATTTTTTGTTCGCCTTGTGAGGGTGGTGGGCAGAGGATGAACATCCACTCGGACAAGACTCAGTCTGCTGCATTTCCACGATGTAGAACATGTCGGCAAATTCTGTCAGCTTCATTCCAGTTTGTGTTTGCACAGATAACAATCAGGGTCGCTGCATGCATGTTTGCTTCCACGCTGAAAAGAACCCAGAAAGCCGAATAAAAAAAGTGCAACACGCGGTTCTTCTGCCAATCGACTGCGTTGTGTGGACAAACCGAATAAAAAGACCATGTAGCGTTTGTGTTTGCTCAGTCCGATATCACATGACAAAACACATTAGGAGCTGCTTGATCAGTAATTTCGCTCCCGTTGTCTGGTTGCCGGGTTCAATGCACTTCCCAGGATTCGCCCTCGCGTGGCTCTTTGTTACGCACACCCTGCAAAACATGGAACGGAAATTAGAAGAAACTTCAAACCCGATGTTCAGCAGCCAACTTCAATTTCAAGAAGATACAGTGCTCGCTGCTCGACGCTTTTTGTAAGAGACACAAGAGACAGCTGGAAGTCTAGCTGAACGATTCTCCTCTCTCTTGTCGATTTCAAATCAATGCCACTTTTTCTTCTTGAAGACCCAACGTTTCTGCGCACTTTCAGGGTGTTGCATGGCATCTTCAAATCTCATTGCAACAGCAAATGAAAAACGCATCACACATTGGCATGACAGATGCGGTCTCTTCTGTGTCAATAAAGAAATGGGCCACTTGAACAGATCCTGCTTCACGCAGCCTTTTCAGGAAGTAACAAACTTCAATTTGAATGCCACTGCGTCTTCTGCTTGCTTTTGGCTGCTGGTTGTGTCGAACTTGGTCTCGTTTCTGAGCAAGTCACCGAGCAAACCGCCAGTTGATGCAGTCAGCGTGAGACTGAGCCGGAGCAAATGTCCACAACGATATTTCTATTGCTATGGAAGAACGAGGATCTATTAGATTGTAATTACGCTGGTTCACATGGAACCGGGACTTCGCAGACAAGCCGGTGGTGGTTGCAACAGCTTTACTGTGATACCAACTTCTATTCTTCTTCTCTCCCTGCAGTCTGGTGATTTCCCTCACTTTAAGTAAAATTCCAAATATGGGTGGACTATCACTTCTCTTAAGACTGCTGCGTTCATGCTGGATCTGTCACTGTTTTTGCGGGAAAAGAGGATTTGTGATGGATATCGAGAGTTAGGCCAGGACATGCCTGAGACCCGATGATCATTGGATGGATGTCGGTCATTCGCGGTAAAATGATGCCAAGAATGCGCAGCCTGGTGCCCCGACCAGGCTCGTATGGGCTGTAAGTAACTTTTCGTCAAACAACCAACAGTAGATAGATTTGTTTTTCACATCTAGGTCTCTATCTTATCTCTGTTTCAGTACACAGGGGAGTCTTTTCTCCCTTCGCTCCCACTGCACCAACAGAGAAGTGAGATACAGTGTATTGTTTTTCTGCGTCCGTTTGATGGGAGACAAATTGATGGAATTCATTGAATGCAAAATGAGGAAAAGGAAGAGAGCAGCGGGAGAGTATTGATGGTCCCGAATGGAAGCAATCGTGGATTTTCCGAAAGACGTGTTTTCCCATTCTGCGACGAAAGTGTTCACAAACATCACAACTTCTGCAAATTCCCTGGTTGGAAAATTTCCAAATGAGCAGACAGAACACTTGCCGTTCAGCAGCATTTTGGTGTGGGTTGGCTTCTGCAAGAGTCTACATGTTCTTCCGGAGTGGATCGGAAACTAAACACACTCGTGAACTTGGCGAGTCAGGGGCAATTTCTTTTTACTTTCAAAGTTTGCACCTGGAGCACAGGGGATCCGATCCCTGTCAACCATATCCCGAGTCTGCCCCATGCACACACGCCGCTTACACACACAAACACGGGAGAGAGAGAGAGAGAGAGAGAGAGAGAGAGGAGAGAGAGAGAGAGAGAGAGAGAGAGAGAGAGAGGGGGGGGGAGGGGGAGGGCGACGAATTGCATACTTTTGACAATTCTTGAATCGGCTATCCTTCAGGCCTTCAAATTCGAAGCAATTAAAGATTCATAAGAACAAACTTCTCATTCTTTGCTGTCTGATGTTTGATGTCGCTGAAGGAAAATACCTTGTGGCATTTTTGCATGTTCTCCATGTGTGTACGTACGAGTACACATGGCATTTTTGTACTGAGAACAAAGCTCATAGATTCCAGTTCAGAACAGCCAGCGTGGTTCTCCCGCATCTGAAGTGTTGGTACGTGGAGAATGTGTCTAATTCCCGACAGACATATGTTTCCTTTATGAAGCGCAGGGTGATAGAGAACAGGAATCCCTTTCGATTAACGCAAAATGCAGCGCCTCCAGTACATCAACACACACACTCAGGCGATTCACGTACTGAGTAACGAATTCTGCACTCTGACTTCAGAGATCAATCAAGTAGGATTGAGGTATCAGAATCTGCGCAGCAGCAAGTGAGGCAGAACTGATATTCAATTCTGGGCTGGCTTTGCAGTGAATCTGTGAACCACTGAAGTCTTCATGTCTTCTGAACCACTGAAGTCTTCGTGTCTTTGGCTGCTTCCTCTTCTTGTGAGTCTTCACAGGGAGGTCAATTCCTGTTTGACATGTTTGCTGAAATGCCGTGTGACAGAAGACCTCCAGGATTGCTTGTCAACTGTGAAAACACTTGAATTGTGACGATCCGTCACAAAGGCGCTTCACTACCTTCTCGATTTTACTCAAGGAACTTGAATGCCTTTCGAATGGGATCATGTACATGTGGAGACTTCTGCGTGTGCGTAGCGTCAAATGCAGCAAATGATGAACGCGCACGTCTCGTGAAGCCAGGCAACTGAGCGGTGATCTGACCGCTCGTGGTCCTTTCGTCTGAGTTGCGCTTGACCATTGTCTTCAAAGCCTGATCTGTTCAAACGGACCCCTTTTTCTGGCCCAAGCTACTTCATGTATCTGTTACAGTGCGAGGCGCCGTAATGCAATCTGACAGAGAAGTGGCGAGGGCTCTTCGAAACTCGAGTCCGATCAATGCACCGCCTGATTCCGATTCATGGGTCTCCGCTGAATTGCTGACTGTCAATGAGACAAGGTGCTCCTTGGCTTCTTTAATGACATTAATTCCTTCAATAGTAACACGTTTACACTCTCAGCCTTGAATTGATTTCATTTTATTTTTTGTTCGTCGGCTGCTGGTGGAGGAAATGCTCCTTTCTGTTTCAACATTTTACTCGTACGCGACAAGATTTGGAGGACGCGCACTTGAAATGACAAGCTCGGAGACACGTGACTGATTCTGTTCAAATGGTGCCATTCAAATGGCATACAGTTCCATTTGACATCCTGATCGCGTGCGTCAATCCTGTCATGTTGCAGGTTGGGTCTTCAACACTTTTCTCCCTTCAAAATGAGTACACGGACGTCTTTGGTGGCCAGTTGGGTTGCCAAGTCAAACTTGATATCTCTCGATTCAGGCTGCAAAACGGACTTCGTCTTCGTGGAAGAAGAAAATATGTGACGTACTGTCTGTGATTGCTCATCCATGTCCATATTTTTCATTTTGAGCACCAGTGCCAGGCATAACGACCAGCGGTCTGAGTGCATGACTGCAATTCTTCGGACGTCTCGTACGTTGTTCACGGCAGCGTGATGCCAACGAGCGTCACAATTGACGAGTTTCCGTGGAATGATCACAGAGGTTTCGCTGCATCCTGAACCAGAATAAGTTTATTTCTGTTCGTCCATCTGATGGAATCTGCGGATATCATCGAAGTGCGTTCTTGTCCTGTTCAAAGACACCCACTCTTTCAGTTTCTCGTAGTTTTTCCTGTCGTAGGTAACAAAAGCAAGTGCGTATCCGTGACTGTTCTCTGAACAAGGTGAAAACGCGATAGGTTGGAGCCCAAACGCCGCGTGAAACGGAACTGTTGATCAATTATCACCATCATGACAGGGAGGGATCTCGTTTCCTGGCGCTTGGCGATCTGACGCTGTTTTTCTAACCTTTCAATAACCAACAACACTCGGCGACTTCAGCGGAAGCAGACTTCGTGTTGACTTCGAGTTCAAATCTGAAATCTCGAGTTGAATCCGGAATGGGGGAATCTTGCATGTTTTCAGACTCTTACGTTACTCTGCGAAGTGTTCGGGATTCTTGTCTGATTGGAGGAGGTGGGAGGCCAGATGCCGTTCACACACACCTTCGGCAAACCTCGGTCTGGGTTTCTGCTGAGCTTGAAGCTGATGCAAGATGAAAGCAACTTCGGAACAAGTCTATGTCTCAAAGCATATCTGGATAAGAATTCCAGAATTCATGAATTGTGGCGATCAGGAATAAAATACATTTTGCACGGTTCATTTGGAATGCAAAGTAGAATCTGAGTGCATCCAATCAGGAGGCCGCACAGTGAGTTGCGCTGCGCTCTTTGTTCGGAGATAATCTGCCGAAAATTCTTCAATTTGAAGCCTATTTCATGCTGTTCAGATTACCAGACAACTTTATCCAGTCCATCAGCCTTGTTTGGATTAGGATGATGATTTGGAAATGCACGGATACGAACAGCGGACGAGCTTCACGTCACGTTGAGTTACAACTTGTGAACACTCCCGGTAAAATATTGACACACCAAGTGACAGAGTGTTGGGGTGAGTATTTGTCTCCCGCTGCTGAAGAACACGGTGTAACATGCTGCCTCGCTCCGCGCTTGGTGTCGCTGCATCAGGAACCCAGCACCTTGCTTCCTCTCCCGGGTTTCCTTCTTGATTCCTGCCTTGCCCAGCACGCGAAGAACCTCGCAAGAGAACCTTCCCACGACGCACTTCTGCACTTGCTGTGCCTCAAACCTGTTGCCTCAACTTTTAGAACCCATGTGAGTGCAGCTGAATTTGTACGTACGTCGGATCCGTGTGCTCAATCGACATAAAATGCTCTGATCAACAGCAACAAGTACAAATGACGCAATTCTGCTGAAACTTTTGAATACAGGATTCAGCCAAAGCCACAAGACAGCAATTAGTAGCTTTCAGCTGCAGGCCTTCTTGATCTAATTGAGATGTGTTGTATTGATTCTTTGCCATGTTACTCCACTGGCCAGGCTTTTATCACATTTTATTCACAATGAAAGCTTTGATTGGATTACATGGTCAGGTGCTAGAAGGAACAGCACAACTTTGTTAGGCTAAAAGGAAGCCTTACACTTGTGCTCCCGTTGGTTGGACCACTTTGAGCATCCAGACGCGCTGTTGGGCCGCACACGAGTCTGCTGATGGCCCCTCCGGGCGACTCTGAATTCCAAACAGAACTCAAGAGTTTTGTCTCAAGGGTAAAATTGCCGACATGTGCAGCTCAGGCTTCCACAAGAACTCCCGAGGGACGTATGTGAAAAACTGTCTTGAGTTATCTTCTGTGAGTATTCTCTTTTGTGGGAAATGTGTGTTCTGAGGCGCCAGGCTGAAGGTTCAAACGTAAGTTGCTTCACCTCAGAGCCCACGCTTTGTTTTTGTCAATGGAGAGACGGATATCAAGCATAAGTGCTTTGAACTCCACCTGAAATTTCCAAACCTCTCGCTTCCAACGTTGCTTCGAGTATCATTTCCAACAGATCTTTTCCTGTCATAGGCTTTGCGATCGTTGGTTTCCGCGCAACTGGTGAAACCTGCCAGTGCTTCACTCACGCCTACAAAGACATGGAACTGAACATCTACAAACACCTCATGGAACCGGCAACTGTGTCGTGATGCACATTCTCAAAACAGCAGCGTTTGCCTTTTTTTTGACAGGACAGGATATGTCCCTTTTTATTTTTGACCAATGGCTCCACGTGAACAATCGTTTGGTTACAGGTGGTGGTGACGACTTTTCCTTGCAAACTGCATTAACTCTCTTCTGCTGCAACACTCAAGGCTGGAGATTTGGTGCAGAGTGAGGCACACCCACCACGGAGATGGAACTCCTCATGTCATGCACAGCACCAGATGAACATCTTGTGCAGAGGCGCAGCAGAACTTGGGGCCTGCACACACGCAGGACAGTGCTGGTATCGGTGAATTGTACACTCGGTGAGTCATCGGAAGAGGGAGAGAGGAAGAAATTGACCGAGAGATAGACAGACAGACAGACAGACAGACAGACAGACAGACAGACACTCACACACACACACACACACACACACAGATCGAACCGAGCCAGCACAATTGAAAATGCTTGGAGCTTGGAGCTGGAGCTGCGTCGTTTTGTGCACATGGTGCCGTCAATCTGCCCCAAGCCTCAGTACTGACATGTATAACTCGTGCGGAACTTTCGACAATCCGGCTTGTCATGGAATTCATCTGCGATGATGTAATTTTCGCTTCCTCCGGGGAGCGATGATGGTTTTGCACCTTTCTGCAGGTCAACTGCATCGAGTCAGACACACTGAGCAGAGTAAAATTCTGTGCAACAGCTGCTTTTTGTGAGTGGTTTCTCGCTGACGCGCTCGAGTCCAATTGATGGAAAACTATCTTTTCGTATTGATGTTCGCAATGGCATTTGGGTCTGCACAATGCCTTGGAACCCTGGAAACAATTTGGCAGAACGTATTGAGACAAAAATCGGATGTTCAGAGGAGCAACATCTGCCCAGTAACGCCCAACCGGAAATAAGGGATCAAATGAGCGTCAACATGAGCTGGCATCTGAGACAACTGGACTGACCTTGAGTCCACAATCCCCGGATTCCACAGCAGCTCAGCCTCATCACCCAATAAATTGTTCCCAGGGTATGAGACAGCAACGGACTCGAACTATGACAATGAAAATTACAATCTCGCTGAAGTTGGAAGAAAAGGAACTGAGTCTCAGTGGTCTCTTTTCAGCCAGACCTTGTTTGTCGTGATGCTGTTCGTGTGAGAACCAAGAGGTTATTAGCCTTTGAAAATGATGCTAGAGCCAGATAGAGCTGCAACAACTGTTACTTAATTCACTTCCCCAAAGGGAATCGATATTGGGAACGGCAGGCTATGGGACTTGTTATGCATAGGAACAAAGATGAAAAAGAAGTCGACACTTTCCATTCATGTGCACACAGCGCTCAGCCTATCAAGGTCAGAGAAAAGGGATTTCAGCTTCCCCACCTCCCGCGCCGAGTGGTTGCTGTCAACGCGTTCAGAGGAACCTTGCTTCTCTATTGGAAAAAGGATGATTAGGGGTGTTAAGCAGCACAGGCTTCAGTAATAAAAACAGCTTTATATGCCTATCGTGAGTACGCGGGGCCCGTTCAACACTGCCATTGAAATGGACAGAGGACTCGTTTCCACGGAGGCAATGACTACTCCGACAACGGATGAACGTGAACGCGATACGTGTCGAGTGTGTGTTCGGAAGCTATCACTTCTGCCCAGCAGATGAGCAAATGGTGGTTGGAATACTCTTGAAGCTCGTCATCATGATGCCAATGATCCGAAGGCTGACTCCGGTGCCGGGGTCCTACGGAGTGTAAGTGTTGCCGCGCTGTTCGTTATGGTGTCTTTTGTGACCTCCGTTTCCTCGCATTTGACGCAACTGCCTCTGCATACGATTCTGCTTCGTGCCGACGAACAAGTTTTGACTGACCTGTGTGAAAGTAATAAGGGATTCTTTAAAGTCATGTCACACCGGAATGTTCCATTGAAATTTAGATTGCTGGAGAATTTGTGCAGGTTGCAGACAGACGAATACCTCAAGTATTGTTCTGATTGTTGTGGGATGGTTCCGTTCGTCTTGATAGAACAATCTGTAAACTCCCTCTTGTACGCGTATTTTAGGTCCCGATGAATAATTTATGCGCCAAATTTGTCAGTGTGTTTGCAGCTATGAAGAACGTTTCCTCTGGAGGTTCCTTTCAAAGTTTTCGATTCAGTGTGTATCACCGCAGCAGTGGTGAAAGTCGTTCTGGGTCGCTGTTACAAGTTCTCTTTTGATTCCGCGATTTTGCTTCGCTGACCAAATCGTTTCAACGCTTTCTGCGAAGCAATAAATTTCTTCTCGCAGGACCGACCTCGGGCGAAGTGGGTCGGCCTCCTGCGTCGGCTTCCGCGGTGCACAAGATGAAACCAGCGTTGTTCAGTTCCGTGATATTTTGCTTCTTAGTTGGGGTCAATCTTTCGTGGCAAGCAGCAATCAGGAACCACGATTGACAGGCGATCCTCGTAACGAAGCCACTGAACAGCGAGATGCGAAGAGATCATTCTGGCTCGAAACATGAAAGCTGCTCCAGAAGTTTGCCTAATTAGTGGCTTGGAGCGGATCATACACTTCAGACATGCCTGCAACAATACCTGGAACACAGTGGAATGGCGATGTGATTGGCTTTTGAATGCGGGCCCAGCGAGCGCCGTTATCTTCATGTTCAAGCGTCTCCAGTCCCCGGAGCGTGGGAAGATGAATTGAGCTTCAAAGCAGAAAATCAGCTCCACGGAAATTCAGAAAGTGGTTTAATTGACCAGAAACGCTTGCATGCTGGGCCAACTACAAGTGGTTGCTGGCAGAATTGAAAAACTTTCTGCAGCATCTTGTCTCCAGGGAAGAGCGTCACGAAGACGTGTCTGTGATTTTGTTTTCACGAATTGCGCTTCCTTCTGTCGACGATTCTTGCAGCGTACAAGCGTTCAATATCCCTCACTTCGTGATTGAATTCAGAAAGTTGCGGAAGACACGAAACCATTCGGTGGCCTTTGTCGTAAAGATTCTTGCAATGGAAAATTATTTTCCAAGTAATTTCTCTCCACCTCACCCGCAAGAATTGAGCGAAGAGGAGGAGTGACCTCCTCGAAAATCGAAAAGAAAACGCGATGTCAAAAGCAATTCCCTGAGCAGCATCTGTACGACACAAATGGAAGTTTTTCTGAGACAATCCACAAACAGGACTTCATCCTCGCCACTCAAGGCCTGGTGTTAAGCAAAACGACCTGTCTTTGAAGTGCGCATTGATCAGTGGATCGCAGCCCAATCTTTCTCTGCAACTTCTCTGTTGCTGGCAGGATTCCTTCCGTCTTCCTCCGGATCGATACAACGGCAACACTCTTCCACATTTCAATGGATGAGCAAATGAGGCAACAGTTCTGAGAGACGAATCGAATCAAACGCGACTCATAGCCATTCCTGACATGAACAGCAATGTGCGAAATGACCAAATATCTTGGAGAAGGCGAACAGAGATTACCGCAGAGTTAGTTACATTTCCTCAATGAGGCCACCACGAATGCGACTCAAATCACCTTCCTATGGAAATCAATACTCGCCGGAGTAGCATGTGTCCATAATAACAGTGGACCGAGCTGATGCAGGCCAATTTCTTCCAGTCCGCCACTGCTGAAATGATTTGTACGGGCGGCAGAAGCGGATTATTGTTTCCTGTGCAGTTGCATATTTTATCGTCACGTTTTCGTTCGGGTGGCATTCAGGAAAAGCCGTGAACGGTGAAACTGATAACGTTGTGCGCCGCTTCTCCTATTTCCCTGTTCACGCTGCGGGAAGAAAAGTGCGCTCAGAGACAGATAGGTTGTCTGCTTCATTCGACGAGGAAAAAACAGACTGCTTCTTGTTGCAGCAGGCAAACCAACCGAAACAAACATGAGGTCTTGGCAACATTTGCGTGCAGTGACCACGCTCAAATCAGGTGTTTTTGTTGTGGGGTTGAACGGCATTTTTTGGTCAAATCACCTTGTTTGTGTTGCGTTGGCGGAAGGTTGTTTCGCCTTTCCGTTGTCTCTGAGCATTTCTGCCACGAACTCGAAAGGGCAGATTGAGCTAGATTCCTTTGAAACAGAAGCGAGTGCAGGCGCCGCCTCTCAGGCTCCTCCCTGTGGCGTTTTTCCGATTCAGGTTTTATCCCTCCTCTCTGGGACCCAGATTCCAGCAGATATGTTCACAGTGACGAGAATGAAACAGCCTCCCTGACATCCAGCAGTCTTCCCCTTTGGAAAATCGTACAAACAATCTGCACGAATTTCGTGTTTGGAACAAGTGCTGCACATGTTTTGACCAAGAACAACTCGAAGCTGGTTGCCCCTATCATTTATTAAAACCGTCCCTGATAATATTTTATGCACTGGGTGAGGAAGGTCGCCAATTTCACCCTGGGGAAGGAGTCCGGGTTGCAGGGCCCAGGTGTCGTTCACTTGGGGTGGCGTCTGTGTCCTTGTATCCGCCGAGAGAACAGGTCCCGGGTCCGCCTTCACAGGAAACGAACAAAGAAGTCTGCAAGTTTGGGAGCCCCCGCAGCGTGTACCTTTCCATTTGTGCTGTGATCAATTCTCCAGTCAGGCTATCATACTTTTCTGAGAGAGAATATCAATACGGAATACGCCCTGTGCACAACCGCGTGCTGTTCCTTCGTATGTCAAGGACAAATGACGTGCTCAGTCGACCACGGTCAAAGACTTGAAATTCGTACAGGCAGAGCCGACAGGGCGGGCTAAGATTGAGATCCATCTTCAGTCGTTGATGGCAGTCCCTGGTTTCACACGAGAGTGAACCCTATAATAATGCCACACAACAAGACATCGCTGCAGCAAAGGCGCCATGACCAGAATTTGTTGCAGACAAACCCTTGGCTCTGAGGGACAAAAAATCACAACTCAACTCTGGCAACAAACATTCATTTGCCTGTGGGTTGGTGCTCTCACAACATGTTCAAAGCTTGTTGCTGTTCTCTACATTTTCGCCAGGGTAACGCAGTGCATAACTGACAGAAATAACCTAATTAGACATGAATCTCTTCCAAGAAGAAGGTGATTGCATGGAGATGGATTCGCACGGCTTGTGTACTCGGATCAAGCTTCATCGGCGGTATACGTCACGTGCGGCGTAGACACTGAAGGTCGGACCCCGGAACTGACGGCTCGCACGGTGGTGGATGGAATCTCCAGGCTTGCTGGTTTGCAGACTGGATTTGGTATCAGTCTTCCACAGCTGCTGTGCGTAATCTAGGAAAAGCTGTAAACGTGTCTGCGTAAAACCAATTGCTTGCCACCCATTGACCTCAGGTGGAACTGGGATGAGCGCTCTGTCCACTGGGTTTGTTCACACGAGGCTCGAGCCCAAAGTGGCCGCTGTCCCAGGAAGACTCAATTTCGTATCGGACAATCAACTCGGAAAAAATAACAGACAGATGCGTACCACCAGGATGAAAAAACATGAGGCGCATATTTTTGGCTCACTCAAAGTTTGAACAACGACAGAAAACATTCAGGTTTTTTCTGCGAATCAGAAGCCTGAATTCCTACCGAGAAGAACATGTTCACGAACTGCTGCTGTTTGGGCCGACGTCACCAAATTTTACTGGACGTTTATTGTCATACTGCAGCTCCGGGCTCATTGCATTTTCTCTATTAGAGCGCGCATTGATTCTTTAACATGTTGACTCGCAGCGCCGAGCTCTCATCTTATTTAATCCTCACTGAAAGCCCCTCATTGAATTATACCAAGTCAGGTGCTTGGAGCCCTTTTGCAATTTAGTGAGGGCGAGGAAAATCATTAGCTTCCTGGTCTTGGTCGTTTAGTGCACGGCTTTGGGACCTTGGTGTAGCATGGTAAAATATGATAGACTCCAGGTCAAGGCATTCGCGGTCCCTGCTCATTCGCCATCCTTCTTCTTTTTGGGTCATTTAACTCGAGGCAAAACGATGGTTTCCTCAGTGTGGACACTCCGGAGAGGCCTGCACGAGTGTTCTCAAGGAAGAGTATCAGAAAGGAGGGAACGGGATTTTACGCATGACCTGCCGTTTGAAGTCCTGCTCTTGGTTCCACTGCAAAGTGTAAGCAAATCAGGGATATCGGAGGCTCTCTGATCTCCGATTTCAGGTGGGACCCATCTGTGAAATTGGTTTCAGGCAATAAAACAGAGGAAATTGTTCTGAGCTTTGACAGCTCTTTCCAATAACGAAGCCTTGCTCCCGATGTCAGATCTGGCCTGATTCTTAAACACATGTGAGTTGTTGCAATCAGATAAAACTGTAACTTGCACAAGTCAATGGCTCCTCACGACCAGCACGGTTGTGCTGACTCTTCCACGATCGAATTTGTTTGCATCACAGCTTAATCAGTCCTTGGAGTACCGACGCTAATGAATTCATTATTTGCTGAAACAATGAGACAAGTCACTGAACATGCTCACCAACCAAATCGATGCAAACTACATATCAAATGCTCAGATCCAGGACCAAGAGAAGCGGGTCAGACAAGTGCAATGTTTTTCAACTCTGCACACGTTTTTGAAGTTCAAAAAGTTGTGAGTTTTGCAGAGACTTCACTTTTATTCTCCTCTATCTGGACACGTTGATAGGAAGCAAAGCGGATTCTCCTGGAAGCTCAGTGCGACCATTTAGCGACGAACCAGTCGGTGAGTTACAGTCTGCGCGTGAAAAGCAACTCTCTGAAGACTCATCAATTAGAAAGAAAACACACTGGAGACATAATTGAGATTCAAGTGGTCAGCGCCTCGCACTGCGACAGTGAATACCAAGACTGTCGGCGCAGAGAATCTCCTCCACCACAGCCTCTTCTGTGAAAGTGCGCCGTTGCTTAACTGACACAGTTTCGTTGTTTCGTCAATAGATTTTGTGTCATTTCATGTGAGAGCCTCCTGCTAGAAAGTGACAGCTCAATGGTATTTTGCATACAGCGTGGAAGCAACTTAAATGCTCGGAAAAAACACAATGTGTCATTCACATAGCCTGGATGCGTGTCGATTTAGTACCTGCGCTCTCTCCGCGCCAACAGTTCCAGCGTTTTGTTTGAAGGCCACCATCGATTGCGGCACTGTCGACTTGAATTTCACACCAAAGTTAGCTGCTTCCTGGGGAGAAAAGAGACGCCTTGTGAACCAGACCATCGCTGTCCCCCCCCCCAAAAAAAAAAAGTGGTTTGCTGCACTTTCATCTGAAGATGTCAACTTGCGTTCTTGAATATCGGCAAAACTTCTCCAAATTGTGACAAATAACACGCAAGTGCGACTGAGTCGCGTGTGCTTATTGCTGATGAATGACCGTCGCTTTTTTCCAGACTCAATTTTGTCAATTGTCTTCAAACTACAACACAGTCGTTCATCAATAATTCACCAAGCCAATTATCTTGCGAGCAATCCGATCCGTCTCGGGTGTCGGCGGCAACCAAAAACCGTCGCAGAATGCCACGTTTTTGTGTGGACTCCCACCTTTTTCAGGCAGATTTTTGGAGGTTTCAGGATGTCAGCCTGATGCTGCCAAGCCCGGTCCCTGTTGGTGAATGGTGAACGTACGGATCGCTCTACGTAGACAATGGCTCACGGGGTGCACTCTGTGATTTTATTTCTGGTCGTTGAGGAAACGACACTTGTGCTGTTTTACCACATCTGACGAACGACCTGGTGCATTTGAAACTGTCCCGACTGATCTTCTCCTTGTTTTTCGTTGCAGACTAACCCAGTACGGGACCCGGTGTAACTGGTTGAAGGATGACCGGTTCCTCCGGGACCTAGAGGGCGACAGTGTGGATACTGAAATCCTTGACGAGGAACTCCGCTCGCTGCAGGATGACGAACCGAAAACGTAAGTTTCCTTTCCTCTCAGTCTGTGAGGTGGGCTTCACAACGTCGGACAGCCGGCGCTTTAGAAATCTTTCTTGGTGATGCGTCTATTTTTGGGGCGAAATTGACGTCAGCGAAAACACATCTTGAAAAGAAGCGCCTTCACAAGGTTCCCTGGATGTGCGCTCTCGCTGACTGACTGTCAGGACAAGTCTCATTACACAAATGATGGGAACAAAGCTGTTCGTAAAAAATTGTCTTGACGAGGGAACAGCAATAAACGTACTTTTTCTGAGGGTGATCGCAGAATGAGTGAACCGTTGCATGGGCATAGTTCCTCAGACATTCATTGCTTGTTGAAAACAAATACCAACGCGATGCAATGGGTAATCGTACCTCAGGACACGAACAAGAAGAGAAAAATTGTGACAAGGGTGCACCTTTGTTTACAATGTCTGAGAACGCCACCGCAAACGTGGTTTCCGAAGTGCCACGGCGATGACCCTGCTCTATTTCTACTTGTCTGGAACTTCCGACAAAGAACACACAACAAAAATGCTTTCCATTTGAGTCCTTCGCCAAATAACATCATGAATGGCACCGCTCTGGTTTGCTGTTCAATATTCAACCAACAGATTCCAAATGATACGCGTGGGTCTGTGACGTACGTGTGCCGACAAGGCAGAAAACGTGTAAGTCAGAGAAAAGGAACATCTGTGCGTTGGAGAACACCTGCGGGTGTGTGGTGATTTACTAAAAACCTTACTTTGGCGGAGTGTTTCGTGTATCATTCCTGCGATTCCAGAGGAAAAAGTCAACAAGACTCAGCAGTTCTCCAACAAAAAACGTAATTGGATGGAAAGTCGCTGGGAACCCATTGTTCACATAACTCATCCTGTTACATGAGAGACTAAGTCAAAATTCCTCCACAATGTAACAGGTATAATGAGCTTGGCAACAGACTCCATAATCCACACCCCGATGTAATTTGTCATGCCAAAGCTCCATACATTCATTCCATGCTGCCTGGAAAATGTTGAATCAAGCACCAAATCTTTAATTAGAAGATGGGCTTGCTATTCAATTAAACCGGTCCTCGGAGATCTCCGGGACGCGAGTCCGAGAGATTCGCCCAATAAAGAACTCGCAGCGAGACGGAATGAGTCTCAATGTGCCTTCAGCATGTGTCACCCACTCAGCGCTAATTATTGTCAACCAGGAAATCAGGATCGAAAGGTGCTGTCTCCATCCGCGCTGCGACTTCTCCACAAGTCTGGGTGTCTGAGTTCAATTTTCCTCGAAACAACATGCATTGAGCACTGTTCGGGAAAATAATGAAGCAAGGGTATTTTGACATCGAGAAAGGAAAGGCAATCCTTGACTTGACAAGTTAATTATGGGAAGAAGATCAGCCTTGGTTGCAGAGAAAAGAAAACATTGTCCAGCATTGTCTGCTTTTTAGGCGATGTGAACAACCCTGGAGTGTCAGAGAAACAGCTGCCGCAAAGTTTGCTCGCGTTCATCATTCGAAGCTCGGTGCGTCGTCAGTGCGATTCAAGGCTCTGACAGTGAAGCAGAGGAAAGTAATCCAGCCTGATAAGCAACCAGGGAAATTAATGGTTTCCTTCTCTCGCGGTAGCGACTTATGCCAATTAATGTCCTTTGAAGACTAAAGCTGGCAAGTACAGATAGGGTTTGATCCGTACATGCCAGGTTCCACAAAAGCAACGCACATCGTGCCTTTTCAAATTTGGGCAGGTGCTGGTCTGCAAGCAGATCTTTGTGTCGCAAAGAGAAAGATAGCATAGCCTATCAGCCGGATCGTCACGTCAACATCAGGCAAGAACACCGTGAGGAAAGAAGTCCAGTACAACCAGGAGCTGATTCTTGTGCAAGCGTGAGCAGCGTGTGCGTGTGCATATCGTGCACTCAGACGGCCACGAGACTGCAGTTCTTCCGTTGAGCGCCACAGCAAAGAGAACGCCCACAAAAGTTTTGGCCGTTTTGGATGAGAGACATGGGACTGTGTGGAAGTCCTGCACCGATGCACTCCAGAATAGAGCACCGCCACTCCGAGGCGTGCCAAAGAATTTCCCTTGGTAAGTCAGTTCACTGTCGACGTTCTTGCAAAATTTGTGACAGAAATTCGATTTCAGGTTGAAAGGGTCTGAGCTTTCGCATGGAGAACTGTGGTAAATGTTGCCTGGCGCTGGGAAGCCAGTGGAAAATGCGACTTGATGAAGTCAAGGTGCAGTGGGGTAGTCGTGGGTAAATTGCCCCGTAGCCAATGCAGAGTGCCAGCTCCCTAGCTGACAGTCTTCAAGCTGTCATTCTGTTTTTGGAGAAAATCTTTCATTCTTGTCTTTTCACAATGCTCGTACGCAAAAGAAAAATACTGGTGCAATTTCTCTTTTTACGTTTTCTTGAGCAGACTGAAAGGGATGCAGTGCCTGCGTCATTGTCATCTGCATGTACGAAGCCGAGAGACACGGGTCCTCTCAAAACCACAAATGCTGCCCGATTAATTGCGCCGTGGACTTCACTGTCAAATTGCATTATTGCGCTGTAAGCAATGTGAACTGCTCCCCACAGGAAGAGAAACACATTTCCCTGTGCAGCCACCGCTGGATTCCATCATGCGCAGATTTAGAAGGATTGACGACTTAAAGAAGTACAAGCCAAATCTTCCGGCGTAATACAGTCGAGGAAACGCCATTGACCCTTCAATTCAAAACCTGATCCTCTATTTAAGAGAGGACATGTCGTAAATGATGTTTCATTAGGTTATCTCGCGGAGTTTAAGCCTAGAAAATACGCAGAAGGTCTCCCTTGAAATGAGTTTTCAGTGATTGTCATTTATCTGCAACCCAACATATTGACATGAAATTGCTCGGCCAACACGTGTAAGAATTGGGGTTCCACTCTCCACAGAAGGCTCCATCATTGTCATGCTCACAATAACGAGTCATTTTTCTCCATTGCGCTGTGTTGTGGCTCTGTCGAAAAGCGGTACCGTAAAATTGCGTGACATTTCGTTCATCTTCACACCAATCCTCAAACAGAGGGACTTTGCCTTGATTCTACGCTCTGGACTGTTTACATGTGCAACACTTCAACAAATGTGGACCAGTTTTCTTCCGAAGAATGACAAAAGCACAAATTCGTGCACAGAGTAGACAGATTCTCACCCGCCTCCAACAGCAAACTGCAGTGTATGCAATGCTCATGAATTGGACACGCCGTGATGCAGTTCAGTCACACATAAGTGGGTGGTCAGGGGTTTCTACTCCGGGAAAGTTATGGTCAGCATCCACAGAGCAAAACATTCGAAGAACTGGGTGTGCGGATTGAAAGACAGTTTTCCTGCAGCACAGACCATTCACCCCACAAAGCTACACACATTCTTCAGGTCTTGTGAATGGATTCTTCAGTCGACGTGGACAAGAAGTGGGTCGCGTTGAACCAAGCGGAGCTGGATAAGAACCTGAAGGGAATAGCAAACCGACGGGAGACTCGTATGGGGCGTCCAACCCCAACACGAAAAACATGAGAGAGAATCTTCCACACATTGCTGACGCAAGCCTTTCCTTGCAGTCCCTTTCCCTTGGTGACCAGTGTCAACAACAACTCGTGTTATGGTTTGCAGTCCTTGAAATTGGAACGTGGCGCGTCACGATCGCTCTGTGTCGAGAACGCAGAGTCGCAACCGAGCCAACCCCAACATTTAACATGACAGGACGGAAGCGTTGTGAGCGCGGGTCTCAAATCAAATTTCTGTCTTATTAGATATCAGCCATTAATTCTCATCAAGGGACACTGAATTCAATTATGAAAGAATAGAAATGTAAATTTGCTTGATTTTATCGTCTTAAGAGATCTATTCATCTTACCCAAAACGTCAATTACCTCAAACAAGAATGAAAAATTTTGAAGTTTGTTGGGGCATCGTGAACCTCCTTCGTCACTGGTGTTTGTGGAGTGGATACTGAGATCCTTTCCCAAAAGAGCACGTTGTGTCGAAACGGACAGAGAGAAAGAAACAGAGAGAGAGACACACAGACAGACAGACAGACAGACAGACAGACAGATAGACAGACAGACAGACACACACACACACACACACACACACACACACACACACAGAGCAACTCCCACACTGACACAAATTTAACACAAGCATATGCACCACACGCGAAATCCGGTTCGTCTGGTGTGAAAGAACACGCAGAATCAAAGGGCTGAATCAGACAGTGTGGGTCGTTGTCGTGAAATTTCTCAGGCTTAAAACGTGTTCGTACGAGCGTTTTTGTTTCTGCCAACCAACTAACTGTACGCCAGCCGCACAGTTCGAACTGGCAAACGCGTCTCTCGTTTTGTGTCAGAGTACGCCCCATGTGCATGTTGCGAGTTCTGAAAATAAGCACACCAACCCAACTGGTAACTGTGGGCCTACCCATTTTCTCATAATTTATTGTTTTGCTCTGAAGGGCTGTATCGGACGACCCGGATGACATTACAATTGGGGTTATCGTACTCAGCGGAAGAGAACCTATGAGCTCGTTGATTTGGGATTTCCATTGCCTTCGCTGTTCCATAATTCACCATTGGGTCAAAAGGGAATCTTGCAGCATGCTGCCGAAAATGTCGCGAAAAAAGGCAATTTTTGTACGTACAATTTTGCACAAACCAGCCAACCAGCGAATCATGGTTCTGAAAGAATATATTTTGCCAACCTGGACAAGCAAGATTGCAAGATTGTGGACAGAGTGCTGGCGAAGGCTTGAGGCACCTCCCGCTTGTTCAGCCTGTCTGCTCAGGCACTCTTTTCTCCCAGAGAAAAGCTCTTCAACAGTCACCAGAAATCCGAAACTAATTCCAATTAACAGCATATCTTTCAGCCATGTGGGCAAAGAAAAATAGACCAGATTTTCCCTTTTGGTTCTGCATGGTGAGCAGACAGTCGGCAAAGCATAATTGGATCTTATCATGCCATGCCAACTGGGAAAGTGCTAAATACCTTATCAGACGAGCTAAACGCTGCTAATGGCTTCGGCAGGAGGTTAAGGCTTTGAATCTTCAGAAAGTACCCTCCCGTTATCTAATAGTGTGTTCATGTTTTTGTAATGTGGAGAGGGCTTGAAAGCTGCGGCCACTTCCTCATTCCCCGGCGCGGTGGAGAGGGATTTGCTATGCAGGTAAAGCATGGGAGGGATAAAGAGACGGAGCACTGCAGAGGCAATGCATTTGCTTCCACTGTCCTCAACATGGAAACAATATTCAGAGTAGTTGCTTGGAAGGCATTCTTGTGGACACAATCATCCCCTCAGTCTCTTCGTGCCGTGGCGCTGCCGCTATTTGTCTCCTTTAACATGCTGGGCCAATCTATTCTGGAGTTGTTCTGACTGTTACATGCCGATCGACTGAAAGAGACATTCTTAGCACTTTTCGGTTCCCTTTGACAACCAAGGTAAAGCAGTTCCTGATAAAGTCAATTCCTCTTCCTGAGTCGGTCTTCAACGGACACCAGCTTTGAATACATGGCAGGCCACAGTCTGCCAATGATGTCCATCAAATTCTTTGAGGAAGTAACAGGATTCTGGAAGAAATGCTGGGTTGCTGGTCAGGGTAGTGGGTTGCAGGATTGAACAGCTTTTAAGTTGATTACGAACAATAATGTACTCACCAAACAGAGATGCCAAGTAATGCAAATCAGATTAGAACAACGCAGAATCTTTGTTGGGAAAGAAAACGTGGCCAGTTAGAGAGAGATGGAGGGCAGCTGCAGCGACGAGATGGATCGCGGATTGTCTCTGAAGGGCATACCCCGGACTGAGTCGACGCAACGCAATGAATCCACTTGGTATTCCGAGCCGGTGGGTGGGTTGGTTCGCACAGCTTCAATGCAAAACAGATGAAGCTGGGCACTGCCTTTGATGTCCAGTCACCGAAACACATCATTTCAATGTGAATCGGTGTGGAAAAGTAGAGGACAGAGAGATGTACCGCACAGCTTGCGCTTGGAAGGGACCGCGAAAACCAGGCTCGCCTTCCACCGCATCGTCATCGCTCCCCCCACTTCCTCCCAATGAAGCATTGACGACAGATAAAACGTGAAATTCTTTCCTTGTGCAGTCCGTCAGAAGACGCATTTGGTGGGCATGCTTCTTCAATTGCCAGAAAGACGAGCATTGAAACGAAGGGATTGCATGATTTCTCGCTTTAGATTTGCTGCACAATGCATCAGACTTTACCCAAGTCTCCTAAATTTCGTTTCCTTCCGATCTGCAACCGGCAGCTCATTGTTCCGAAACCAATCTTGCAGCCAAGAAACCGCTTTGAAATTTTATCCCGCGTGGACTATCCAGTTTTATCAAGCTTACTGGAAAACGATTTCAAGAAACAGACGACAAGAAGCGAAGGAAGCATCACGAAATGATTGTGCAGCGACTGGAGAGACATTTTCGACTCTCCCTTTGTTTCTTCTTGCCAAGTCGCTCCGCAATTTGAACTGCTGGTGGCACATTCGTTGGATGCTTTCTTTCTGTTGTTCCTTTTGTGTGTCTGTGCTGTGGGGTGTTTTCGTTTGTCGAGAGAGGACGTTGTTCGAGTTCCGGCACTTGGTTCCATGACGTCGCGCATCAATTCGTTCGAGGGTTTTCATGTTGTCGCAAACAAAGGTTTCAACAACAACAACAACAACAACAACAACAACAACAACAACAACATACGAGTCTCGAAACTTTGAAAAATATTGCTGCCAAAAGAACTTGGTCAGCTGATTTTATGATGTTGCAGTCGGAACGATGGACCGAATGGTGTCGAACACCGCAGTTGGTGAAGCGAAATTGCAGACTTGTCCTGAACTGACCCGCCAGAACTGTCCAGTCCCAGTCAGCGGTTCACTTTCTCAAACGCGTTTGTTTGGGTCTGGCTTCTGGGAAAACTGGGCTGAACATTATACCAGCATTGCTCTGGTTTGCAAGGTGCGAAACGTGCCAAACAACATCTCCATCAGGCCAGGTGCGAGGTTTCTCTCGAGCAGGCCTGCTTCAAGGAAAAGAAGGTGGATCTCTGGGTGGTAGAATTTCGACGAATCATGACTGATTTTTGCATCACCTCCAATTGATAGACAAGAACTTTGTGATGTTTAGTGCGTACGTTTCTTCACAAAGCAGTTGGGGAAAGATGAAAGACTGCCGTCATGGCTTCATAAAGGCCGTGGCAGTCTCAGACTGGAATCGGCATCCATTCAGTCGTGATGCTGCAGCTGTTGGCCTGTGGCGCACCGCTGTTGCCCGTGCCAGTGTCGGGGTCTAATGGCAGATAAATTCAATGCAGCAGAAGTGGAGTTGAATGACGTTCCCTGCAAGGAGCAGAATGTTTCTGTGCACCATCTTACGAAATGTGGTGTGAAACATGGGGCACCTGACTAAGTTCACAAGAAACCGGGGAAACCAAAAACCGCTGCAACATGATTCACGCAAATGTTGCAACGCAGCGACCTGGCTACGAACGCATATCTGACCCCAGACACAAGGAGAGATATCCAAACATTTCGATGGTAAATAAATCCAGGAAGCCACACAAAACGAGTGGTCTGGAGTTGGTGTCTGTTATTGATTGTGATGAACAACAGATTCATCTCAAAAGCCTTCATCCGTCAATTTGCCTCACTGCCATACCTGTTATTATCACTGTCTACAGCCGGGCGCCTGCGTTCTGTCAGCAGATTCTTGCCAACTTGTCATACTTCAAGGCTTAATCCACTGTTCTCAAGCACAAGGGGAACAAGGACTCTAAATCATGAAAGCTCGGAACAAATCACACGGTGCTGCAAGCACGACCGTTTGAAGAAATGTTCTTTATTTGTATTCTTTGCACTTTGTTTCTTTCCAGATGCCGAGGGAAGTCGGTTAAGTTCCTGGAGAGTAACCCATTCCAGATTGTGTTGTGTGTGCTTGTGCTGGTGGACGCCGGTGTCGTCATCGCCGAAATCCTGCTCGATCTACATGCCATCAGAGGTGAGAACCGCGTTAGCAAGTTCATTCCGAAATCACACTGGGGCACCGGTGGAATGAAATGGGGAGATACCCCAAATTTTTGACACGGGGTGCCTCCTCATTTCAACTCACATGTGATATCAGTTGGTACAGCGCACTCAGAGCTTTGATAAGTATCTGGCCATTTTAAGTAAGAATTTAAATAAGGAGGCACCAGCCAAGAGGGCCAAGGAGCCTGCCCCTAGACCTGGCTGACCTTGGGACCCTCACCCATGCCTCCTGATTTTGGGTGTTTAGCCATTTCATTACATCGGGCAGAATCCAAGCACGCGTGCGGAGCTCCTGCGAACCAAAACCCGAAGTTTGGTTGTGGGGTTTTCTCCAGACTTGTCAGCGAACGGATCTACATGTGTGTTCAGGACAGTGAAGTGACCATTTACCCACTTGCAAATGAAAAACCTGCACGATCGAGATGTGGAGCAATGATCCAAAAGTCCATGCTGTACTTCTCACACGGTTGAATTGAGCGGATTCCGGACTGTGGCCTGAGGTGCGAACGTGTACAGCGCCGAGAAAGTCTCATTTGCTTCACTTCCTCGGACATCGCAGAAGCAAAGCTTTCATTTCATGACAGACATGACCTTCTCAAGGGCATTCTGCATCCAGTCGGTGATGGTCGAAAGACACCAATAAACGAAGCGAGTTAAATTGGAGGGTCACGGCTGAGGGCGACGACCAAGTGTTCGTCGCATTCATCAAAAGATCAAACCTGGACCGTCAAATCATATCCAGACAGAAAACCGACGGATTGGTCTGGGTGCACAGCACTCCGATTCCCGTCGAGACAGACAAATCATTTCCCCATCTCTTACGCAGTTCCTCGAGGCTCGTGACAAGGACAAATGACCCGCCCCGTCCCGAGTCTCGGTATGTAGCGCGGAGGACAAGTTGTGCGTGAAAGCTTTATGTTTCACAAAACACCCCAAAGACGGTGCGCGGAAAAAGACGTGAGTCCTGAGAATTCAGGCTGAATACGTGGAAGATTCAGCGCCAAGACATGCTGAAATGCGGGCTTCATTCTATTTGGATCTCATCTGCACGCTGCACTCGCAGTTGGGTCGCGCACTCCCTTCCTTCGTGTCATCTTGAGGATAAGAAGAGTGTTGTACCTGTTCGTACAGAGCAGAGCTGTGATACACGGTCCTCTTACATGCAAACACGCAATCTTCTCACTTTGAACCTGATTGGGGGAAGCCTGGGGGCCTCTGGGAAAGCCAAGAATGCAGAGGTTCAGCAACACAAGATTGTGAGGAACACGATTCGCCAGCTGCTGAAAGACTTCGACTCGAATGTTCATGACAATGATTTCGGTTGCCTCTCTGGCTATTTTATCCTTCCCTGGCCGTCGTTGTTTTTGCGCGTGTCACTTTCGGTTGGGAAATTTCATAATTTATGTCTCAAGACTCCATGATTGACAACTGCCGAACAAACGATACGAATTGTCAGAAGGTACTTCCTGCGGTGGGTGATAAGAAGCGGCTCCACGGAAACGAACCCGGTCACTTCAGAGCGACTGGTGCTCCCGAGTGCACTTCCTTCTGCTTCCTTCTCCAGTTGCCATGTAGCCCGGCCAAACAAGACCCTTCTCGTTCCGTGTTCCCTCTATCATCTTCAGATCAGTAGCTTCAATCACAAACGCATTTTTTGCGTCTCTGTGTCAGTGCACCGTCGAGGCGGGTTGCGCCATTCAGCGGGGAATGTGATTGGGCCTCAGATTGTGAGATGAAGAATGTTGTGTGGGAATCTGGTGCGATCCCGGAGCTGTCGCACGTGCCCAAGTGGCAGCATAATCAGAGTTATAGCCCAATCAAGCGTTTTTATGGCAAAATATGTCGGTGTGATCTGTCCTGATTTATGTCAGATTACGTTCCACACAAACTTTCATTGCACACAGGAAGACCATGTCTATCCCTGGGTGGGATCCTCAAAGGGAGTGCACGACGTTGGCGCCCAGTGTAAGCAGAACGCGAGCTGCAACTCATTTCACGCCCAGAAGCACAGAAATGCATCAAGTCGGTCGCAGAAAAGGAATTCAGAAACGAGGAAGCCGCAAGAAATTCAAAGCAAGCTTTGCGAAGCTCTTGCCAGTTGAAGCGAGTTTGAAACACCGCCACAAGCTGGCCACTATCGTAGTGATACCGGGAACTCAGCGTCAGGCTTGTCACAAATGAAACTGACCCGGAGATTTGAGTTATGGCTGATCACGCAGGATTCCGATGGGCGAAGTGTCAGTGTGGCCCGGCGTGATTGATGACGAGCCGGAGCCGCGCGCCGTCGCCTCGCAGTCCGGTCAGGCTCGCGGAGGCAAGGTGCTCATTGTTAGTGGGAACCGCTAATGGAACATGGGCAGATGCGGTTGAAACAAATAACAGGTTGCTCACCACCAGTGCAGAAGGACTAATTTGTGCCACAGGCCAGCGGCACTTGTGATAAATTTATTGCGTCCGGGGGTCGCAAACCAGTGGAACTTGTGTGATCAACACGATCAGGACCAAAACAACCGGAAGTGAAGTGATGCGGCCGGTTCTGTCCTCGTTCGTGACACGTTCGCAAAGGTGAACAAACGTCTGGCGCCACACAAGAGACTGACTCAGACACAAGAGCGCAGCGTTGCAAGTTGCTGCTTGAAAGCTCATCACCCGAGCTGAGCAATTGCAGAAAGGGATGAAACTTTTGCAAGTCAGTGATGTCCTTCAGTCAAGCGCGTCAGTGCAGCCTTGTGGTCTCACGTCGCAGAGGTTGAATTGATCTCACAATCCATTCGTCAATTGCATGCGGTGTTTCTGCCAGGGACAGTGTGCTCCTGCATCACACTGAAGGCTCGTGTTCCCGTTTTTTGGACAACTGGTGTTGGCTTGTTTGTGTGTCTGCGCGTTTTCTTTGCACAACTGAACACAGACGAATCAGACAATCTCCCAATTTCCCAACAACACTGAATTTTTATTCTCGAGTGAAGTCTCGTGTCACGCAGACGCCGGTGAACAAGGCAGATCAAGCATGAGAGAGCGCTGCGACCTGGGAGCCTGTTTCTCGTGTGCTATTCGACAGAAGGGCAGTTTGAGCTTTCTCGACAGATGAAGAATTGCACTTCTGAAGGATTTTCAACAGGAACAATGAGACACTCCCGGAACACCTCCGTGCGGGAGGGCAGAATGTGCAATACAAAATTTTTCTGCTCACGCAAAATGACGAGCCAGTGTACACAGTCCCGATGACCAGCAAATTGTCGAGCCTCACCCCAATGGGAAAGCCAAAATGAGACCAGATTCAATATTTCTCCTCCCCCTCAATTCTGTGGTTCTGTTTCGCATTGATGAGGGCCCAGACAGTTGGAAATAGAGGTCCACAGAGGAAGGTCTCGCGTTGAGGGGACAGAAAGGAACAAATCCTGGGACTTGTCCTCGACCGATCGACAGATTTGAGCGCTTCCGACGCAGGGCTTCCCGTCCAGGCCGGCCGTCCCGAATCCGCCATTCAAAGCAGACGGGGCTCGCTGACATTTTTCATAAAGACCGACGTGCTGGCTCCTGTGTATACAAACATGTCTTCTCTCTACTCCAACGTATCCTCATGCTGTTGCGTTGTTATTTGGGCTGGTTTTATTCGTCCCCCGCACAATTCGACAAGGTCAGTGCGCGGAAAACCATTGGATCAGCCAGGGCGACGTTCGAAGTGTTGTTTGGATGGTCCTGGAATGGTCATTGAAACACAACTTTGTAAATAAAGCAGGGTCATGAAAAAGTCACACGAGCAAAAATTTTTTTGTCAAATATATAAAACCCTTTTATCCTTTTCCTCATCCTTTGGTATGAGTGAACACTGAATCGTTTGTTGAGTTCCGATCGAAACCAGCCCTCTCCCAGCTCATGCTCAATCTGCTGCTTTCCATCCCAAGCAAAAATCATCACGACCAAACCACAATTGGTTGCCTCACTCGGCGCAACACTGAACATGTGGTTCTTGTGTGCAAAGCTTGATGAGCAATTTGACGGGAGGTTGTTGGAAACCCTGCAGCAGGCCCGACAACATCATAATCGACAATGACCAGTTCGCGAACGTGGAACCTCAACCAGGAACAGCGCACTGCCATTACTGGACTGTTTTGCCAGGAAATTGGGATCTGAAGCACGAAACCACGGACTGATGTATGACCTTAATTTTAAAGAATAAATGAGCCTGACATCGGCGCCCACGAGCAACGCTACTAATTCGAAATACTTTGTATGCATCAGGAAGCAGCGCAAGATCCAGATTCGCTTCAGATGCTGCAAGCATTGTTGAGCTACTGGTGCGCAAAAGTATTCCTCGCCAAATTGATATTGTCACGAACGTGGCGATGAATGTAAGAACAGCGCATTTCGGTTGGAGAAATTCCATCCAGGAAACCTCAGTGCTCTCTTCATCCTGATACGAATGCTTCTGATGGCCGACACAGAACACGCAACTTTTCGGTTTGTTGGTCAAAATCTCATCCCAAAGACAGACATGAATACACCATCCTGAGGGCACATGCTGGCCGTTTCATTGGCGAGTTTTAGCAAACAGCCCGTAACCCTGGAAACCCAAACGCAAACGTAACTTTTTGGAATTTGTGATAGTCACAAGTTACGTTTGCGTTTCCAGGTTGCGGGTTGTTTGCTAAAACTCGCTATTGCTTCAGCCCAAACGCTGGTTTTGTGGTGACTGTCAGGTCTGCGAATGTCACCACATCTGGGCATCCAGGTTGGGCTCGTGGTACAGGTGCACCAAAAACAGTTTGAAACCAGAGTGGCGACACTGAACTCCCTTGATCAGTACGTGGCCAAAAATCGTTTAGATGTGGATTTGTCCAGAATCACCAGTTTGATCGTCACTTTGTCTGCTTGCAGGTCAGTATCGAGAAGCTGCGGATAACCTACAACAAGTGCTAGACTACGTGAAACGAGAACACGTCGACGACCTCCTCGGTTACCAAGGAAACGATGTGTCAACCATATTGGGATTACTCAATCGTTTCGAGCACTTGTACAATGAAACTGAACCTCACCACCGGAAGCGCCGCCATCTTGAAACAGAGTTGTATGATATGCTGAGCTTACAGTTGTTTTCGTCCCTGGTGGACGTCCAATCCTACACGTCTGATTATAGCAATGTTGAAAACCCGTCCAATCCCAGCTCCCGAGGCGCTGCGACGCACGCCCCGCAGGATGTGTTGACCCAAGCGCCCTCTGTTGCCGGCCAACAGAAACAGAGCGACTACATGCGAACTACACTGAGATTACTAGCGGAGAATATACGCTTGCGCAACGACATAGCAAAATTGTACAAAGGCATCAAGAATGTAAATAACGAGTTGCTGCAGGAGGAGCAGGAGGCGGAGAACAACGAGGATGAGGGTGATCAAAGTGCTTTCAATGACGTAGATTCTAGGAGCAAAAGAAACACGCCACAAGAGTACACCAACAAAAACGAGCATCATGTGATGGACCTTCAAGATGGCAAGAAAGTGCGCCACCAGCACGGCAAGCAGCGCCACGACAACGCTGCGGCGGGCGTCAGCAGTGAGCACATTGTTCACGAAGACGTCACAGACACCATGGTTTATGCAAACGTCTCCCAGGACAACGACACCTTCTTCACGTGGGAGATCTACTTCTCAGAACACAAGAATCATCACGCCTCCAACTCGGAGAGGCTGCTGGAAATAGCACATATCCTACACTATTGTAGCATCGCTATTTTAGGAATATTCGTTGCACAGGTAGGTGCTTCATCTCCTGCTCGCGTGAGAATCAGCTGGTTCTCTTTCTGTGCCTCGGACCCAGACTGAGACCACCGCGGCGCGCTCAGCCGTGAAAGCCGCTCAGCGCAGCTCATTTCATTTATCGCAACGATTCTACTTTTTCATCTGATAATTTATTGCGTGGAACATCCAAGCTACATTCAGAGCGCGTTTATCTGCTATCTCTTCACACTCGAGAGATCCCAGATCATGTTCAGATGGCATTCAGATTGCTCAACATGCCGCTGATATGGCGCGTCCAGAAACTCGGATCCGAATCGCTGGCGGCATGTTGTTGCTCGCCGTCTGCCTCGGGAGGCCGGCGGAACACCTGCACCGCCGAGAGGCTCCCGGACCCGACGAGGTCCTGATCGGCGGTGTGCGTCACAAAATCGTGCTCTTGTTTCTCTTTGCAGTTGTTGTTGAAGTTGTACGGAATGGGTTTTGAATTTTTCAAGAAAAAAATGGAGGTAAGAATTCGGTCAGGTCAGAGCCATTTCTTTTCAAAGTCTCAAGATGAAGACAAAGGATAAATCCGCTTTTGACAACATCAGTCGGAAGAAAGCAATCTGGACTGGACTGTAGAAAGTCCCTCTTGAGGTGATCGAAATCTCAAATGTATTCTCACGTGCAGCGGGACAACACGAACACCACGCAGGAAGAGAAAATTCTAAGTGTGAGGCGCTTCCTTCTTTTTCAGCTCTGATTAATCGCTTGTCTTGCTCTGTAGATATTTGATGGTGCTATAATCCTGGCCTCGTTTGCTCTGGACCTGGTTTTTCTGGAGGGTCTCGGCAACGCGCAGGGTGAAGAGGCAGCAGCGTTACTCATTGTGTTTTTACTCTGGCGCATTTTACGTGTCATCAACGGTACTGATTACCTCACAAACATGTCACACGGCGTGGACGCGGGCGGAAAATAGTTTTGGTGCAGTTCCGTTCTCCTGGGTTGTCAAGAGAATGGAGAGAAAGCCACACAGAAACATTTGTGTTCTGCATTTTCGTAGATATCATCTCAAAAACAATCTGTGGAGGACACGCTGAAAGTATCAGTGTGATAAGTTTTCTCACTTTGCGGAGAAAAAGCGCAACCTCTGCTGCTTCCAAACTATTTCCACCATGAAACGCTCTGTGAGATTTTTGTGGAGGTGTTTCGTTAAATTCTCTTCTTAAATACCTGATCACGTTTTATTTTCAGATCTTTGATTCTATCGTCATAGTGGCCTCGTTTGTGTTAGATTTGGTGTACATGCAAGGTTTAGAGGAGCACAACGGAGAACAGGCAGCTGCTCTTCTGATTACGTTTCTTTTGTGGCGTTTGCTCCGGGTCATAAATGGTATATTCGTCTTGCAAAGAGCAAGCAACACCGATGCTTCTTTGCTGATTGGTTGTCTTGGCTTGTTTGCAACTTTCTGTTTCGTGTAAACATCTAGTCGCCCACAAGAGCAGAAGTTTTCATGAGACAAAGGCAGTTTGGATGAACACAGGTTCTTATTTTCCAAAATCTGTATCTTTCTGCAAAAGTTGACGGCCCTTCACGCAGAACAATCCGGTGCATCAGACACAAGTCGTGGTGGTCTCGAGTGAACCAGAACCGTGCACTGATAAGGACACAAACTGATTGGAAAGAAAAGAAAACAATTTGGAGCAAGTCTCAAAGAAGTCCGAAACAAAAGCTGCAGAAGGCATTCGTGTAGTTGTTCCTCCAGTCTCGTCGTTTGGTCAACAGTGCGGTTCCACCCTGTTGTTTTCAGCAGTTCCACCCCAATTTGGGTTTTGCAACATGCTCCTTGATTACGATCGACTTTGAGCATGCTTAGGCTCCCGTCCCGGCCTTCAACGTGACCAAGAACTGATGTCCTCTTTTCGTGATAAGTTCATCGCTGGGAATATTCCATTGCAAATCTTGTTTGTGCCGACTGCAAAAATGATAAATTTGAACATGAAATGCAGCAGGTGCTGGGTCCATACATCAGTGTTGAGTTCAGCCCACCGCTATCCTCCCAGTCAAGGAAGCAATAAAGAACTGTGATTGCTGGAGCCCGCTGTAAAGGCTGCTTCCCTGCAAGGTCACAAGTCATCTTTCTACACCGCGGACCATGTTCACGCAGTGAGGTCCAAAATAGGACGGGTCTCCCCCACGTGATACACACATACACACACACACACACACACACACACACACACACACACACACACACACACACACACCCAGAGCGCGTAGACAGCAGACATTCTGACGGTTCATCCGGTTCACCACTGACGTGAAAAAACAAAGACGGAATCTTGAGGACGATCGGACAAGTCACTTCTGAGGGGTTTGTCAGGAAAGGTTCGGACGCAAATTTGCAGATCAGTGGCGTTGATGTGGTGTTTTTGCGCAATGATCATCAGTTTCGAGCAGAGACTCTCCCTCCTGTCCTGTAGACATTCATGAGCAACATTCCGAAAATCGAGGAATTGACGCGATTTTGACGAGTTGAGCCAGAAATGTGAAAGCAAACAGTCGACGAACCCTCAGCTTTCGTTTGTTTAAAACTTACGAAAAGCGTGCCTTGGCATGACAAACGCGTAGTGTGCTTAGCAACAGGGTTTCCTGAACAGGTTTGCTTGTTGTGTAAGGTCTGACATACTCGTAGTGACAGTTTTTTGGTCGTTGAATTTGCCTGCATCTGTTGAAACATTGTCGATGCAGCTTGACAGCATGGCTACTTTTCCCTGACAGGGAGAATTTTTGGCCTGTGTATTTCTGGTAAATCAATTGTGAACCACCACGTCAAAATTCCATGATTGATCTGCAAGTTATTTGGCAATGCACCAAAACTCTCTCATGATGTTTTGAGCCCTGAATTCACAAAGTCTCTTGGCCCTCACTTTGGTGTGATCAGAGGAGCTGAAATTAGTGGTGGCCTTTAGCAGGACGGCTGCAAGTTTTAAAAGAAGCTTTTTTGCGATCAGTTGAGAGACCAAGTCTAATCTCATAACATAAACCGAGTTCAGCTTGACCGCGGGGAAGAAAGCTCCATGAAAAGGTGCAAAAACACGTGCCGTGAAGTTTTTGAAGTACATGATGTGTCTGACCAGAGAAATTTTCGTGAAGTGAGCTCCACACTGTTCAGGCCTCGTTCGTGTCCTTCACATTGTCTATTTGCATCATAAATAACAACGTTTGCAAATATCCGTCCACTGTAAAGGGAAATTATGAACAAATAAAACGCACATGAAACCATAAACACAAATTATTCATCACAGCAGAGCATCATTCGTCCATCTCGACAGCAGAATAACTTGTATGTGTTTTGCAGGCATTATGATCACGACAAAAAAGCGTCAGGAGTTCCGAATCAAACTGCAGAAGCGAGCCAGAAGAAGAGCCGAGAAAAGGATCGAAATCCTCGAAGAAGACAAAAGTCTGAAGGAGGTAATCACCAAACTTGGTTTGCAGAAAGCAGCTTGTTGGACCGTTTCAACACTGTTTGTATGGAGCCTGGAATACAAGAAAGCACGATTTTGCGCGAAACCATGGAGGTGTTGTTGAGAACCGCAGATCCCTGCCAATGGGAGCCTGTGGCAAGACGTGTCTGCTGACCATTCGGGGTCTGCACAGTGCTCCAAATGGCACCTCCCGACGACGTGTCAGGTTCAGAGAAAAACAGTCCCACGGAACATTCCACAATTCGAACGCTTCTGCTCAAACAAATTTACTGTCTCGGATGTTCCGTCCTGTTTTGACTTTTCATTCCAAATTCTTACCACAAACCTGGGGAGATTCACAGTGGGCCGACCCAACAGAGCTGAGTCTTGATTGACCCTTTGACTCCCCCAAAAAATTCTCACAAAAAAAGACGACTAGTTGCTGGAATCAAGGGAATCGACAGGTGCTGAAGAACGCAACACATCATCTGTCCTGTTGCCAACACAGAACAAACTCACGCAGATGACATATTTCTGCCGAAAAACCTTTTTGTTTTGTTTGGGGGGGGGGCGTGGGGGAGGTCTGCGAAGGTGAACGATTTTCCGTTGTTCCGGTGGTCATATTCTTTTCTGTCGAGAACAATCATGCGGCCTGTATTTCGGCCGGAGTCTTTCTCGTGTTGGGACGACTCTATGCTGAGGTGACTTGATTGCAGAAAGAGATCGCAGCTCTCAAGGAGCTGAGTGCACACGCCGGCTGTCACGAGGACGAGATAGCCGCGTGCAAACCGCGCAGACGTACGAAAGGTAAAGCGGAAAGTAAATATCACTCTTCTCTCTCTCATCTGTGTTGTGCTTTAGATGTCAGTTCCTCTGCACACTTAGCTAGGAGGTCCAAACCCCAACAGCACTTTGCGCGATGGAAACAAACACCATTTTGTGAAATCGACTGTCTGTATCTGTGAAGACTACCCAGGTGAAATTTGCACCTGACGACATGGCATCCCAGGCTTATCGTGGTGTTTGTTTCCTGCGACGGAGAACTTCAGGTCGTTTCACCCCCAGGAACTTGCGATGTCGGTCAACGCTCAACGTAAAAGCTGAAAACTTATTCAGAATCTGCTCGTGATTGTACAAGGTTCTGCACATCACTGAGTGTTGAGCTGATTGGTTCCACCTTATTCTGACCGCCCTACTTTTTGCACCCTTTGTTTGTAAGATCTTGTCGCGTGACACTTGAAACTCAAGGTGACACTTCAGCCAAAAGTTTGTTCGGAAGAGAATCAAAACAATGATGTTTTGCAAAGAACACCCTGTCACGGATGTATATGAAATGTCACCTTGTAAACTGGCTCTTAAATTACGAGATACATGGTGTGTTTTCACCATTTCTTTTGAAGGAGTGATGGGTCGCCTGGACATGTCCATGGGCCTCACATCGGTCGCGTCGCTGTCCCTCGGTCTGTCAATGTCGATGTCAGGAGGACCTGCCTTAAACCACATTGCTCGTGCCAATCCAATGCTTGCCCACCACAGGCGAGAGAGCATGCAAACCCTACTGTCAGGTCGCGCCCCTCAAAGAACTTCTGTGGGACCCCCAAGCCGCCCTTCAGAGAGCTTCCAAAACCACGTGCGGGGTGCGGTGGGAGCGGCGGGCCCTGCGGCCTCCGGTTCAGGCGACGCTTCTCCTGCCGCCAACGTCCGCTTCAAGAAGGCGGCCGCCATTGACAACATCCCGGAGGAGACGTCTGAGCAGCAGTGCCTGCTGAACCCTGCTGACGGGGAGGCCAACAACAAGCCGGAAGACGACCCGGAGGCTCCGGCGGCCGCCGCCGCTGCGGGAGCGGGCTCAGCGGAGAAGGACCCGCTCCTCATTCCTCCCATCCAGCCCCCACCTCCCATCAAACGCCCCACAGACGGGGCGGAGCAAACCCAGGCCGCCGCTGCAGGGTTTCAGACACTGGCGGGGGAGGAGAGCGAGCCCGGGATGTCGGCTGGCGCCCACCGCGCACCCAACCCTCCCCAGCATCTCACCCCCGTGGCGTTCCACTTCGAGAACGAAACAGAGAAGGAGAAATCGGACAGTTCCTCGGAGTCCAACGCCAACCTGCAAGCCAATGGCCCTGTGATCTCTGATTCAGTGTCTTTGCATAGCAATAAAAGTGACAGCAGTCAGCATTCGCCCCAGAGAAATTATGCAATAAATCCAGACCTTAAGGTATTTATTCAGGTACAGTTCAATTTTCTTACTAATTCTGCATGTTGTGAGTCAAGTATTGTAAGAATATGAACAAATCGAGAATCAAATTCGTTCCACACGGCCACACTCGACACAACCTCAGGGCGTTCAGACGCTGCCCTTCTGTGTTTTGGCTCAAAGTCGGAGTGTGAATCCAGCCACCAAGGCGTTGAGATTTTCATCAATGGCCTGACTTGATCATTGATAAAATATCGTGGGAGGAAAGTGAAATCCACTGGACACTCCCAGAAGGAATCTGAATGAATCGCTGCGGCTCATTCGCTGGCGCAGCACACATGATTGATTGAGGTATCTCTCCCTTTGACACGATGATTGCAAAACATGAAGCTGCTCCTGTGTAACATTTCACACCAGTTGTAATAGGAGAAAAACAATTCTTACAATACTTCTCGATGTTGTGACTCCGACTCCGCGCTTGACCAATTCAAGCCTCTTCAGTCAGACCAATGAAAGTGATGCTGGCTTTTGGAAACTGATGAAAGCATTTGTAGGTTTCTCAAAAGAGAGCTCTTTCAGCCACAACTTTCGTACAGGTATCAACTTAATTGCATTTGGCTTTTCAATTATGAATTGTGCTCTACTTCCCACTTACATCGGCTGTTCGTTTGAATAATATTCCAAGGTGTTGCTGCATGGCAAAACTAATATTTCCAAGTGTTGATTTAGACTTTCAAACGTACATAACCTGTACTTCTCCTGCGGCAGTTCACAGCCTCTGCTTGACTTTTGAAACCCGCTTCCAGTAGAAGTTTGATTCGTTCTCTTTCTCAACTGACAATCAAGCACCTCCCCCTGCAGCTCTGCGTGGAACAAAAGGCTCTCGGCGCGGAATCCCTGTTTTGATCAAACTCAACGCATAATCTTGCACGGAAACATCTTGTTTCGTGAAGCTCCGGAGAAATTTGACACAAAACCTGAACGTGTGTTGCACTGATGTTTGACAACACGCTGAACTTTCTTTTTCAGCAAACGACGGAAACCACGATCCTGTGATTGACATATCTACTATGCAGACGAGTTCTTTGTGTCAATCAAGTTCTGAGGAACTGATCCTTGGAGAATATTCTTTGGAATGCTAATTAATATCTGAATTGCATATCAACGAGCTCCTTCGCTCGCAATTGCCACAGCAAATTGCGGAGGACGCGGTGACTGTCCAAGGAAAGGAAAGGTGTTCAATACACAGGATTGCAAACATACGTGGACCTGAGACGAAACAAAACGTGATAACAATTCTGATACATTCACTGCACTCAGAAAGGATCGAAAAAATACCCGTGTATCTTTTCAAAACCAGGATTTCAGGGTCGCAAGGGATTACACTTCGTGCTGTACTTGTTCTTTCAATGTTACTGAGAACCAAAGATGCATGTGCGAATGGTACAACACACAAAGGCCTCACCAGCCTGATGCATGGATTACTGTAAAGTTTCATCTTCATTCGTCACGGAACCACAGGATGGACCGTGCGTGCAACACAGCAGGACACCTTCAGAGACACATGCAGTGTATTAATTCCTTCACGCTGTATCAATCGAATGTTCGTAGGTCATCCGCAAATGTGTAGTGAACCAACCCATACAACAAGTGTAAATATCGTTACTCTACACCAGTTGCTATTAAATTTTCTATGCACTGTGTTTCTTTTTTGCAAAAAAATGAGACAAGGTACATATACATATTTCTGAACGGACTCAGAAGCGTACGTATGGGTAAACTGCAACATGTTCACTGAAGATTCAAAGTGGGTGTAAAAAGAGTATGTTTTGCAAGGTATTCCACTATTCTCAGTGGCTTTGTAGGCAAGAGAGCAGGTACTTTCACAAAGCTATCACTTCAGACCAATGGCATTCTCACCATGGAGCACGAATGATGTGTAGCATTGCATCATGAGTGAAAGAGTGAAACATCTGTTCAGAACATTGATCCATAAACAAGTCTCGCCTCCTCGGAGCACGTCGTGAACACCAGAGATAATCTTGTAAATATTGACATTCTTCACAATGATAGAACACGTGCATGTTAGATATGCAATGTACATATTGAACTTTCATAAGCAGAACCTGAAGATGATCTGATCCATGACACTGTATTGCCAAGCTCCTTTCATGAATGCCCGATGTCCACTTGTCGTCTCAGTTTCTCGCAACTGAAGCTTTGCTTGTTCTCGTATTTTGTGTTCATTTGTAGCTCGTTTTGTCGTATTTTGTTGCTGGTTTGAAGATCGTCTCAGTTGACCCGAGATTCTTCCGGTGAGCGAAGGCATTATCAGCCCAACTTGTGAAAAGTGCATAGATTTCCTGCCTTAACACACGAAGTACTTTTTCACATGGGTGAAAACATCTGCAAACATGTACAATGTCCGTGTGTTGTGGTTTTCTGAATTCTGTTGTTCAGTGCAGGAAAAAAGTTCTCAAAGTTGACTGGCTTAACTCTCAATTTGAACACGGTCATTATCGTAGTTGTCCAGTAAAACTGATATTTGTTCTATTCAGCAATAGTGTGCTTTCTTGTAGCAGAGAACCAAAAGCAATTACAGTTTTACTAAGTTACTGCAGCAGATCAGTGTGATAACTACTTACCCTAAATACTCAAGGAGTGTGATAATTTCAGAAAACGCATAAAATAGTTATTACTGTGTATATTATGCCATGACAAACCTGTACATGCTTGTTGCCGATCACATATCTTTGCTTTTGATGTTTTATTTAATGTATTACATATCACTGATATGTATGGTGTAATTATTTGTACCAGGGCTGGCCAAGATGTGTTGAACCGTTGTTGCGGCTTCGGCTCTCGGCGATCGGTGTTCACAGTTCTTTCAATCAAAGTCAGATGGACAATGTGTTCGTAGCTTTGGCTGTGCTAGAAAAGTTCTTTTAGCATAGAACAAAACATTTGCTGGGCTTGAAACAGCGCACGCTGGGTTTGTAGGAAGAATGAAATTTGAAAACTGTGAACATGACGGGTATTATGAAGGTGTGGATCAGGCTTTCGTTTCCGTTCGCCGCTGAAGATCTCAACAAAGATACTGTGCTTTGTTGAGTCCGAAACAGCCAATGAACCGCAGAATACAGACGTGGTTACCAGTGAGGAAAAGGGATCGAACTGAAAGAGGCAGGAATTTGGAATAAAAGCACGAAAGCATACATGTCCGCTATGAATCAAAACCCTGTCCGATGTTTTCAATGCGACAAAATGCCAAAACATTTGTTGTATTTTCCAGACAGTTGCTGAGAACAAACAACCATTTCTGGATGTTTTAGTGTGATACATTTTCGAAAAAGATAATTTTGAAAGTTCTTTGAATCACAGGGCGGTTCCACTGACAAATGTTGCACTTGCAGCTTCGTAGCATGTATGACTGAGTCCATGGGCTGGTTGCCTGCAAAAGCACATGTTCTTGTCTCAGATGGAGCGAAACATATATCGACGATGCCTGAGGAATCTGATGTTACGTTGTTGATTTTATCACATTCTTGCTGTTCTTGGGAAACTGTAAATTAGGACTGTAGTGGATTTCTTTTCTCGGTACGCGTTTTTGTTCTTTATGGTTTGCCATTGTACAGAAAACTTTCCCCAGTGGAATACTTACCAATTACACACCTGAAAATGAATGTTGTTCCTCACGAAAAATAACAAAATAAGGTATAGGCGAAAGATGGAGACTCTGGGAATTACCCGTAATTGCCAACAACACGACCAGATCCGAGAAAAAAAACCGTTTCGAATCAAGGTGAAGGAAAAGACCTGAGAACGTCTGGTTTCACAACCGTTGATGCAGCTTGGCTGATCTGCACGCCTGCAATGATCTGTTTTGGAAACATTCTTTGCGAACACTCTGAAGTCATCTGTTTGTGTCAAGAAAACCACCCACAACGGACAAGACACTGGGTGTGGCTTGCCAGTCAGGCCCAAGAGAAAAACCAAATCAAGCTGCATTTAATGTGCGTGTAAGTTTGATGTTTTTGGTTTGATTAATTACGATGTTCCATATTTTGCACGGTATTATAATTAAACACATGAAAATCCAGTATGTTTCCTTTATACTCCATTTCAACTTGAAATAAAGTACCTGTTTTGTTGATGACCTGTTTCCTTTTGCTCATCTTTCCACACATCTCCAGCGAAAAACACAAAGACGGTGAAGAAATGTTCCTGCAGATACATTTTGGCTCTGACCAAAACCCACCTCGAGTGAGCTGCGCGTATGTTGGGGGCCTCAGCGTGAAAACCGCTTTGTGTACGAGCCCTCAACAAATCCCAGCGACCAAGATCTGGGCAGCATCAGCTGATCAATGTCCGGTTTTCGTGTTGCTTGTGCTCAACGATAAGACCTTTCAGTTTGGGTGAGAAGTTGACATAAATACCTTGTTGAAGAACCGCAAAAATGAATCGAAATTTCAGAGGTCAGGTTGTACAGCAACTTTGTGTGATGGAGAACTAATTGCGTTCTTGGTGAGGAAGAGGCAGAAATCACGGGCTCTTGTCACTTTGTCAGGACATAGTTCAGTTCAGTGTGCGGAAGGACAAGGCAATTTTCTGGTGCCATTGCAAAGCGGAATAGACAACGCAACATGGGAGCGTACCATAATATCACACACTGCATCCACGGCAGAGTGATCCTTGCAAGAGCGAAGCAATGCTTGTTTGATCGTGCAGAAATGACTCTCCAAATTGAATTTGTGTTCAACGTGAAATGAAACGATCCGAGTCTGCGTCATTCCATTACGTGAATTGGAGGGAGCTGGGAGTCTGTGCTCACTGCTCACTCGCAGGAACGGCACGTGCATCGACAGCTGCGGCTGGAGCAGAGAAGTGAAAGCCAAGACTTCTCAGAGCTTCCCTGCTGGAATTCTGTGCTTTTCAGCACGCTCTTTAGACAACAATCTTAATCAGCTTGAACGTGGAGCATCACTCCAGACTGAACCGAGCTCAGCATCTCGTGCGTAAAAGCGGGCAGTTGAAACATGACCTTGTCTCGCGAAGAAAAACCGGATCATTGAACGAGGGGAAAACTCTTCTTTCGAAATTGTTGTCGGAGTCCAAACAAAAGTCAGTTCGGTTGTTTGCCAGCATGGTGCTAAAATCCTTTTATTTTTCAGAAAAAAAATCATGACACCGTTTTGGAAGGGTTCCACAGGCTTGAGCCCGGTTCCTGGACCTTTGACTAAGATTTGAGCAGTGCAGCCAGCAACGCCTCTGCTTCTCACATCCTCCAGAGAGTCTGGAGTGAACAAACACGCCTAGATCCCTGTGTTTGGTCAGGTCCATTGTGAAAACAAATGTCAACATGGAGGGCAACCCCACTAGATTGATAAAAACTCATTTCAGTGAAGTTTGTCACCCTGACATTTCACCTAACATCATTTCGCCCTGAATGTATAACTCGGGGCAACTCCACCACACTTGTGCCTTCAATGACAGAGTGGTAAACACAATTTGAATTGATTTTTCATACATTCAGGGAATAACAAAGCTGAAGTTAAGTGTAAGTCGAGGATTACTGGGGCTATTCAATCGACCAAAAGCTATCACTGTCACTTCGCTGTGGGCATTGCGTGTGAAACAAAAATTGAACTGCGTCATTTCCAACAAAGGTTCAGTTTCGGGTTCGGGTTGTTCACATCAGCGAGAGAGACGAGTGTGGATGCCCGCGGAATAGTGATACCTGCAGCTGCTCGCTGTACTCCGCGATCCTTCTCTACAAAACACATTGTGCTCTCGGTTGGTGCTGTTTGTTTTCCTGATTAATTGGTTATTCGAACCACAGAAACACTTTAGGGAAAAGTAGACCGGGGTGACGTTCGAGCACTTTATCCGCCTCCATTGCTTCCTGTCCCCACTTGCCATTCAGCGGCTGGAACTTTGCCCATCGGGAAAGTGATGGCATATTTTTTTATGTTCGACAAAGGCGCAATGGATGCTTTCAGCATTGTGGCACAAAGTAGGACCGAACCCCGCTGAATGCATCTCGATTCAAGGCAAGCGAAAGGTTCGATGTGTATGATTTTCTGTGCGAGTGTTGAAGGCCTTTCTCAGCAAAAGACTGCCCATTAGACAGGCTCAAAGCAGCATTCTTCCAGTGCAGCGAACTGGCGGCACTTGCCTATTTCCTTGATTGGTTTTGGACGTTTCTGGAATTTGTTCAACTTCGGGCGGTGAATGCGTTTCTCATCATCTCAAAGCTCACACTGGCCACACGAGTGCGCGACCAGTTGTCAACACGTGCGACATCAGCTGAGTCCCACAGTGCACCCTTTCCTTCAATCAGCGTGCATCTCCGTGTCGATGACATCAGTCCCGAAGGTTTCGTTGAAAAGCAATGCCCTCCAAACCCACCATCGGACAACAAACTGTGATCTTGTGGAGTGGGCCCGACAAGAGCTTCATTAGATGACAGAACACGTTCTTTTTACGCCTACAACAATGGAGGAATTCCGGTGGGCTGTGTAGATTAGCTGCGCAGGATCCATTCGCCTGGCTTCAGTCGGAGTGCAGACCGATGGTCGGAGAAAGCTTTTCCTCCCACATAATACGGGAGCACGGCTCACAGACGGCAAGTCTCTCGCTGAAAAAGCCTCGGTCAGTGAAATGGAACAAAACCAAGGGTAAAACCGAAGCCACGTTTGAGTTTTTGTGAAGTGGCATCGCAAGGCTGGAAAAAGTGAAAGAAGCGACGAAGCAGCCGATGGTGAATGAAGTATAGCTCTGAATATTCAATGTAAAGATGTTAAAAGCTGCTTCAAACAGATTGCACTGCTCCCAGCGAGCAGTTATTTGTTTCTTGGTGTGTTTGGCCCAAGTGGTCAACGGTAACGGGAGCAAATCTGCCTGACTCGCCTTCCTTGTGAGGGGAGCAGCTGGACATTTTATGATTCACTTCGTAATTAAATACATCCAGCGCTCTGCCTTTGTCTCTCCCACCGAGGGTTCCCTTTTCCTGCTCTGCCTCTTTTCATGAGCAAATATTTGTTCTGGTGGTGAAGTCGGAGGTTCTGAAGCTGTGTGGTCATTTTTATTTTCCACCTTTTCTGAAATGCAACAAACAGCTTTGTGCGATGTGTGTCGCTGTGACACACGTCCATCGATTGACAAAAGTGGCACAACGTCAGACCGACACCGCCTCTTCGTAGCAACCGTGGTGTTCAAGGGATTCACGAGACGGAAAAGTCTTTCCAAAGAAATGACACAGAGTGAAGGCTGTGCGGAAAGTGCTCACTGTACTCGTACCGCTGGGATGTCATTGAGAGAAGAATATTCGCGCCAAGTGCAGAGTTCCAGTAGGTCCCGGTGCGAAGGTTGAGGTCCCAGCACACTCAAACAAGAGAAGCAGTGCTAAGGCAACTGCGGGTGCGATGTCCCCCTTTGATCTTCAGGATTTAGCCATTTGCATCTGGTTGCTAGGGAGTTTTGCATCTGGTTGCTAGG
>JAAUXT010127153.1_pt1 | contig 47459 bp, 46 predicted proteins | sample 7278171 | NCBI WGS metagenome assembly JAAUXT01 (sample SAMN14350112, study PRJNA611818) | marine sediment metagenome | isolation source: surface marine sediment (1.8m) | place: French Polynesia: Moorea | collected 2018-08
CTCTCTCTCTCACACACACAGAGACAAAGAGAGAGAGAGAGAAAGAGAGAGAGAGAGAGAGAGAGAGAGTGATGCAGGACGTCTGTGATTCACTTAGTCTCGGAACGTCTGTCCGGAATCTTGAGTCTGTCTGCCCACCTGGGCGCCCGATGCGTTCACAGATTCATGGGTGTGGAACTGCACGGTTGCTGACAGTGCAGGATACAACAGCACCAGTGCATGCGACCCGGCCCCTGAGTGCCACGCCATTTTACACAGTTTGGCTCGTGATCACAACACAATCAACGCAAATAAGTCAACAGACAATTGGTGCTGCACTCAGCTGCATCATTTCTGATACAGGCGTCATTTCCAGTGGATGTCACGCGAAAAACGCTGGAGCAAAAAGCATTGAAGACAAACACAAATACCATTCATGTGTGATGCCCCAAATGCCAGATCAATGGCGCAGAGAATTAAATTTGCACTGAGAGCCAATGACAAGTGACCAAACGCGTTTCCACTGTGGCAATTGGGGCACGTCCTAAAGATGCATCTGAAGAACCTTCCAGGGACGCACGCTTGACCTCTTGATTCCTTGTCTTTCTGAGCGTTGGTATCGAAGGAACCTGCCTCTGACCAGTGTACACTGGTTCTGAATTTGCACTGAAAACCAATGATTGGTGACCAAATGGTACCTGGAACACCCAAAAGACAATTAGGGTACGTTTGCGACAGAAAATTTATTCAAAAACATTGGAATAGTGTACCTGTGCAGTCGGTTTTCACAAGTGTTCTTGTCATTCCTAAACTTTGGTCAGGAGTTTGTCTCTTGTGTCTTGCACTGGCACAGAATCTCATCGTGTAACAATGGAGAACGGAAAAAGTTTTGTCCTGTTCACACCACAGACGAGGGCCTTGGAACTTTGATCCCAAGCACAGCTTTTCAATGCTTTCACTGTTTTCCAATTTTTGCTTTGACAAAAGTTCTGACGCCAAACACAAGAAAGAGAAGAGAGTTCACCACAGAATTCCCAGGAATTACAGTTGTGGCCAAGGGCAATGTTACCTTTTCTGACAGTGTTGTCAAGTAGGAAACAGCAACTAAAATGGAGATTTTTGTCAAGGAGAATACAGCTTCACTCACTGTTGTTGAACATGCCTGTATCACCAGGGGGATGTATTTTCCCTGGTCTGAGAGGCTTTTGGCTTCTTCTGAAAGCTCAGTTTTACTGTACAGTTTGTGGATCATGATGCAATGAACAGTTGCTATGACGACTGTACCCACCAGAAGATGAGTGCAAATGAACCAAACAACGACTTCCATGGACACTGTCCTGTTCTGACCATCAAGCACTGGCAAACAAAAAACACTGGGTAGTTTCGTGACAGTTTGCCTCACAAGTACAGTCAACAAAATACTTATTGATGCAATGGTTACAACCAAATAGGCCACACATTTGACAACAAATCTCTGCTGCTTGAATGAGGTTTCAATTGGTTTCACAACTATCATACATTTTGACATTGCCATGAATGCAAGAAGGCACTCATATGAGAGCATATAAAAAGTCACCAAAGCAAACAAGGCAAAACAAGCATCACACCTTTTCCACATCTCTTCATTCACAACAAAGTCATGTCCATACAATGTATCATAAACAAACAAAACAGCCAGATACAAAATCCCTGGCACATCTGCTGAGTGCAAAGAGGTCAGGGTTGCCAGAAAGGATCTTTTGAATTTTATCCTAACTTGTGATGAATGAGGAGGGATGCAAAGTCACTCAAAATCAGCAGCACTGAGACTGAAAGGCAGATGTACCTGAAAACTCCAGGCAACAGGTGCCAGCATAGTTTTTCAGATAAACCTGAGTACAAACAGTTTCTGTCCACAGAAGCAACACAGCACAGTGCTAAATTGTCAGTGTGGACAGTAAAATTCATTGGTAATCCAGCCAGTGCCTCGCGATGAGTGTCAAGCTGGGTAAAAGAACTTGAAAAGAACAGGTGAAGGTATTTCATAGAAGTACACTCCACAAAAGCAGCTGCTGACAGACTGGAAAGAGGATTGTTTGTCAGATTCAGAATATTTAGCTTTGTCAGATTTCTGAAAGAATTATGCTGAACAGAGCTGATGTTGTTGTCACTCAGTCTGATGACCCTGAGGTCTGGTCTGTTGGAAAAACAATCCTCTTCAATAATGCCAGAGAAACTGTGGCTTATTTCAATTGATATCAGTCCTTGTTTCACCAGGTTGGCTCCACATAATCTGCCAATTGTGCTGTTCTTTAATGTGAGGAAATACACACTTTCACTCAACAACAGAGGAAAGATGCTGATTTTGCTGTTCAGTATGGAGACATACACAAAATGCTTCCTTTCCAAATTTCTCAATTTTGTTGCATTGTCACACTGAATAGCATACAAAAAACAGAGGCAGTTGTTTGGACAGTGTACAATTGCGCAAAACAGTTCATCATCTCCAAAGTGGCAGTCTATTCTGCCATCACAAACACTTGTCAATGGTATGCTTTGAAACTTTTTGTGATGGCATTTGAACATGGATTGATGAAAAGAGCCATAGCTGCAAATACTGTGAAAATATTCTTCTTCTCCTTGTGGACAATCCCATTTTCCATCACATACATTTCCCCAGGGCACACAATATGAATTATTACATTTATACATTTTGCTGCAAGAAAATTGTGCACAGTTTTGAAGGTGCCCTCCATTCCTGCATGGACTCAGATGTCCATTGCTGTTCTGTAGGTAGTGACAAACTTTATGGATAGGATAACATTTGGAATGGCCATCTCTGCAAGGAATATGTTCTGGGTTTGAACAGAGGACCTGTGTGTGGTGATGCAAGAGGGACACCAACTCCAGCTCATCCTCTTGATCATCATCACAATCCACAACCAAGTCATTCCACAGCTCACCTGGGAAAACTTGTCCTGAACTGCAAGCAAAGGCTTTTCCTTTTTCTCAGGCTTTGGTGAAAGAACTGCATAACTGACACAAGTGTCCTTGATTGTTTTGTGAAACAAAGGACCACATTTCACTCCTTCTCTGTCAGTCCTGATTTCCTGACAAGTGACCCATTTGAGATCAGCCGTTTTATTGCAGCGACAAGACTCTTCATCAGAGTCATCAATGGGACAGTCTCTCTTCCCATCACACTTGTACAAAATGGAGATGTGTCCCCCTTTTGTACAGGGGAAAACGTTGTTGTGGAAGGAAAACTCTGCCAACCTTTCTTGGGTCACCAGAAACCCTTGGGCAATGGAAGCATTGACAAATTCTTCTTCATATCTGAAGATATTCATCAACCTTTCATTTCTCAACCTCCTCATCTTTCCAGAAAACATCATTAACACAGAGGGGAACTGAGCTGCTACAGCCTCAATCAAAGTTTGAAACAATGATGTCATGAAAAGGTCAGGATATGTGTGGTAAAATGCAGTAGGTTCACTTCTGGTCTTTACAGGACAGTTCACACCAAATAGATAATTCTCCCCCTGGAACCATCTGAAGCGGTAACACATTTTACTTCTAAAAACATACGAAACAGAGCATGAAAACTTTACTTTTGTTTGATAAACATTGACCTCTTGGTTTGTGAAGTTTTGTGGACCTTTCTGGATCTGACAAACAGTGCTGAACAAAACTTTCTCTGAGCAATTCACCAAACTCCACTCAGGCTGCAGCTGATGTATCAATAGCAGAATTCCACATGTTCTTTTCTCAGAGAGTAAAGGCTGAATATTCGCATGAGACAACAGTTGGATTTGCTTCAAATTTACTGTGGTGCCACAATCTGTTGAATGGCAGTTGTGACTTGAAGTACACAAAACATTCTTGGCTCCTGATGTGAAGCTGGGCAGGTGAGCTGCTCTGAACATTGAGTTCCTGAATTGTTGAAATGCAGCTGGACTTCCATCTTCCCACCTCAGGCCCTGCAGAAAATCAAGATACCTTTGAAGTGGCTGCTCCTGTTGATTGAGCTGCAAAACAAATATCACCTACCTCTGGTGGTCTGGTCTGCAATCCCACAAACAAGGCCTCGAAACAGAAAGAGTGTGATGTCAGAGACAAAAGTGCAATCAAGTCCAGTTGATCATCTTTGTCTCTAAATATTGGAAAACTGCTACCAATCTCTTTGCACAGCTCAGATGAATCCACCCAAGACCAGAAGGACCTCCTCACACCTATCTGCTTGATTGTCACAAAATATAATTGATCCATTTTCCTTGTAGGAAATCTTGAATAATTGGCACAGTACATGTTGGGTAACAACCCTTGGGTATCTTCACTGCATCCATATGGCCTCATGTCAGCAAGCACATGACCAAAGTGAATTGGGTATTTGTAGTTATTGTGGATCCAGGCTGCTTCTGCCCAGGAGGCAACAATGGCATTGAAGGTCAAAATTACATCCTCAATGTAGCCAGGCATAGCAACTGCAACCCATGCCTTTTGTTGATGTGTGATGTGGTTTGCCCATCCATACTTGACCAGGATTGCCAAGCAGAATTTGTAAACAAAAGAACATCCCAACATTTCATGTGCTTTACTTGTCACTTTCAGAACTGAATTTCCTTTGTTTTGTACTTTCACCAGTAGAGGGTATGGACGTTTCTTCCAACTTGTGTAAAATGTACCCTGGTAAAGCAAGGTTTGCACTGCTGTTAGGTATATGTAAATATACTACCTGCACATAACCACAACGAGAACACTGGGCTACTGACCTCAGGAAATCCTGAGAAGTTCTCAAAGCTGTAGATCTCTCTCAGGGTAAGCAAATCGTACTTCACTGGGCTCCTGTCATTGAGTCTCCTGAAGGAAACCAACAACTCCATTTGTGAATTGCAGAAAGATCAACTGTTCCCTCTTCATGATTGTGCCAGTCCAAAGCCTTACCTGCTGTGATGCCCAGCATAATCTTTCTGCACTTGAATATTCACCCAGTTTGACTCGTGCAACAGATGTTGCAGAAGCATCACAAATCTCCTGGTACTTTTTGAATGTGCTTTCAAGGAAGTGTAAGCAAAGAATTGCACATCTCTGGGACATGATTTTGGATCTACCAATTGTTTTGTTCTTGTTATATTGCAAGAATTGTTAGAATGAACTAGAGAAGTGTCTGGAATGAGGTAATGCACCTTCTGTTTGAATTCAACAAGGTCACCCTTGTGACAAAATGATTCCACATGTTGCTTGACATTGTGTGTTTGCAAATAACTGAGGGAACCTGTCACAATGTAGGTGTACTCAGCCGCACCTTCAAAATGAGCAAAAGCACTGACTAACTGAATTTTGCATACAGGGAAGAACCTCACAAAAGTAATGAATGTGCTGTTCGGTGGTCTGAAATATTGTGAAACAAGAGAATCATTGCCTTCCAGCTGCAATACCACACAAGTTTTGGATCTAGTTTTGTTTTCAAAGAAATCAGAAATAATTTTGAACTCCAAGAAGTCTTCTTGGTATCCTGTGTTGAAATCAGGCCTGCTCATGCTGTACAGACGTACTCTTCTCCACATGTGTTTGGACACTTGGTCTAAATAGGACTTGCACGATTCAAAACTGCCATGAGGCAAAATGCAGTTCAAACGATAGCTGCATGGAGATATCACTACGCTTCTGCATTTGGTGAGAGAAACATCTAACATTGTGCTTGCAAAACTGGTGTGCCTGTACCAATATATAAAAATGAAACAAGAATTATTGCCAGAAATAAATGTGTTTTTGAAATGGTGTTGATCCTTTGTGCTCTGACAGATGGGTTTCCTTTCCCTGTAACTTGTTCCAGAGAGTATCTCTCCAACCCCCATTCCACCATACAAACATGCTGCTTTCTCAATGCCATGGAAATAGAAGTGTGACACTGAAACATTCAGCTGGTGTCCAATTGGTGATACCAACTTCAGCAGAAACATATTTGTTGTCTTGATGTCAGAGTGATGGGAAAATTGTGTGCTTGTTCCAGGGACATTCAACTTTATTTCCCTGTCACATTTTGCAGGGAAAGACACAATCTGTGTTGCAAACTTTACCAGTTTTCTGACAGGGTGAAGCACAGCAACCACACCCTGGAAGGTTGACAATCTGTACTCTCCACCTTCAGGGCTCAATTGTTCTGAGTGCACATCAGGCCCATTGTAGACCACGTGGTCCAGGTCAGCAAGAACCTTGAGCACAGCTTTCTGTATCCTTTTCACTATGAATCCATAAACAGTTAGAACAAAAGCCTTTGCTCTTGTCAAAGATACTCCTGAAACTATTTGAGGCTTTTCACTGAAAATGTAGGTGTGCATTATCTTTGTGTCCATAGTTTCATATTTCAGTTCCACTTCAAAAAATATGCAGACAAAAACCTGTGTGGCAACTTCTATTTTGTGATGGTCACTGTATATGCTGAACCTGGACTGCTGACCACAGCAAAGCACTCTTTCTGTTGGTGAAATAATCACAACCCTGGCATCATAACACAGGGATGGTGAAAAGTGAATTTGATCAAACATGAGATGCAGTCCAAGCAATTTGTCTTGAGAGAACACCCAAGCAAAGGTGTCTTTAACTTGCAGTTTGCATGCTGTAAATAGTGGAAGGATACGCAGAGCCCTGCTTACCTTGCATTGGGTTTTGGCCAGAAGGCTATCAATCACATGCCTGTTTCCATACCTGTGACTCAGGTGACCTGAAGCTCTGGTCACTCTGTGATGGTCACTGTTGATATTTGATGTTTGATTCAGCAGAGCAAACTTCATGAAGACTGTGGCAATACCAAAGGACTTGCAGAGAAAATATATATGACATGTGTCCAGCTTCACACTCTGAATGGATTTTGATTGAAAGGAAAGCAGATACTTATGCCAAAGTTTTGAAGAATTTTTGAATACAAGTGTACCTAGTTTTCCAAGAGGCATACATAAGGTGCTGTTGAAAGCCAAAATTGACAGGCAAGCCACTGAGCACACAGTGACTGACCTCATGGTTGTGTCACTGAAAGAGCAACATGTGAAGTGAAAAAGCCACTCTCAAGTTTTGGCTTTGAAACAAAGATTCAGTGAAAGTTTTCACTGCAAGAATGTCCCAACAGAAATGAAACAAAACAATAGATGTACCAGCAAATTGATTTTTGCCATCTGCAAAATGACCCATTGTCTTGTGTTGATGAGACCCTGAGATTGTGACTGAATGATAGACAGCATGAAATGTCCAAACCAATGCGAGACTTCTGCTCCTGTGTTCGAAGTTCTTTCTGTGTGATGGTTTCAATGCTCACAATCTGAGACTTCGTGAATGCACACGCAAGCTAGCTTGTGCAAAGTGCGCAATGCATGACCAACCGACTTGATTCGTGAACACAACATTTGCTTGTTGCACCATGCAAAACAAAGCTTTGTGGAAAGATAATAGATTCTGTCCCCCAACACCATTACATTTTTGTGCTGCAGGTACATGTGCATTAAAACATTTGTCTTGTCAAGTTTTCAACAGTGGAAGTTGATCCTGAAGGTTCCTGCGAAGACAAGTACTGGAACAACCCCTGAGTCTGGCTCTCATCCTGTTTGGACCTTTTTGTCTCAGTTCCGCATGCATTGACCCCCCTAAATCCCATGTTAAGTCTCTCCATCCTGTTGTGATTGTGGTACCCCATCACACCATGATCTTCCTCTCAAGAATGCGCTTTTTGTGCGCATCCTGAAACTGTAGGCGTGAATCTCAGCCACCTGCGAACACGAAAACGCAACACACGGCACGTCCGATGTGAACGCAGCCTGCAGGGCCTGGGCAGATCGATGTTGTACCGTGAGTCTGACACGTGTCCGCCTGGTTCCCGTTTTTGCTGCAGACACGTGTTAATCTGGTGCCGGGTTCCCGCCGCAGACACGTGTTTCGCCCGAGTCGGGTCTCCGCCTCCGCGCCAGACTCGTGTTAATCCTATTGACCTGAGGGGACCGAGCTCAGGCACAGCGCCGCTCAGTAGGCAGGTTTAGCTGCTGTGGCTCATGTTGTCACGTGGTCCGTGGTTCAGTCGGCAGTTTTAGTGGTGGTTTGTGCACTGCGCGTGTCTCATTGTGGTGAAGCGCTCTACGTGCTTTATGTGCAGCAGGTAAACTTTTCAGAGCGCTGTCACAAACAAGACAGCTTTGTCGCCAGTCTTGGTGCCTTGCGTGGAGTTCGTTCGTGGAGCCGCACCCGGAAAGCACTCACAGGCCCCTCTGGTGGACACAAGATTGAGATCAGGAAGCCCAAGCCTTGGCGACCGACAACAACCGTGCAAATGTCACGTGCAAATAGCAAAATTCTGAGCCTGTAAAACACAATTTGGGGGGCAAACAAACATATTTCTTCAGGGGTCAAAGGGGAGCCATACTCGAGGCTGCTGAGTCCGCCACAGGGCCCTGGACGGGATGCACAATTTTGTCCATGCACAAAGGTCATCGGCCTTTTCGAACATGGTGGATGTTCTGCATCCAAGACAGAAAAGACAGAAACCGGAGAAGACTCGAGTCCCAATGACTTCCATCTGAGAATCACATCTGTAACCGCAGCACAGTCGGAACTGCCACCTGAACCTCCTGAGTCCGGCGGCGCTCGCGTCATGCCTGTCAAATGCAGATACAAGGGAATAAGCACATTCAGCGTTGATGTTCGTGGCCCGTGTGCGGTCCGATGGTGGATCCAAATTTTTGTGTGCGAGGATGGGGAAGCAGTTCAACTTTTGCCTCGTGTCATCTGTGCCTCAAAACGGGCGAGGTGGGTTGGGGTCAGTAGGGTCCACCCTCGGAATCGAACCATCACCATACAAGCCAGTGTACGCATTTGTCGAGTACAAGTTGAACATGTTTCACAACAACGCACAAACTGCCTATGAGGTCCTTTGAGCAAGGCTCCGCCACGAACCTCTGCCCAACACCACGTCGCTTTTTTGCACGTCTCCGTGATGGTCAAAGCGAGTTTGGGTGGTGGCGTTTGGTGTGTGACGGGGCTGGTGCTAAAACTCCCTATTGCCTTGCAGGGCTACGAGGCGCCAGACGAAGCCTGCGGAGATTTGGCGCCCACCATACTGAGGCTTCACAGACGGGTTTTGTGGTCCGTTGAAGATATCAGGAGTCGCGTTGGGTTGGAGATGTGGAGATGTGGGCAAAATCAGATCAGATTTGCGTGAGACTCCCCGTGCTTGCCTCTGTTCACAAAGCTGTGAAAAAGGACTCTGGGCTCCATCAGGTCCAGAGAGTGAGGGGGAAGGCGACCTGGTCCTCACTTGGGGTGGGAAGATAAACAGACTACAGAGCGTATTTGAGTTATACGTTCCCCTGGACAGAGGTTTCTCCAGCACAGCTCACTTTCCTTGTCCCAGGTCCGCACGCAGACACTCAGCTTGGCTTCTCCCTCGTGGCGTTTGCTCTCACCTGAACCTCCCCCTCAAATGTCCACCTGTTCCCTCACACAGAAACACTGCCTGCCTCAGGGTCTTATCTCCTTATCAATGTGTGAGCTGGCTGCTCTTTGGCCTACCTTCTCCAGGCTTTACGCTCACCTGAACCTGAACCCTTCCACCCACCCTCACACTTCTTCCTGTCCCCCCACCACACGGGACACACACTGCTCACAGCCCAGCTCCCTCCCCACATCTGTATCAACACACGGCTCTCCAGCCTGACTTCTTTCTCCCGGCTTCGCTCTCTCACCTGGAGCCCCTCGCTGTGTGTTCCTCCTCAGACGTGTCCAACACGACGGAAGCTGCTCATGTCGCACGTAAACCTCACCCTCCCGGACCCACACCTGTTCTATCACGTACAGGACCGCATCAATAACAGGGAGCTTTGGCTGTGGAAATTTGTTGCTCGTATCTCGTGTTTTCTTTCCATCCCATTCTCACAACTGTTCAATCACATGCTGGCCTCTCCTCAGTCCACGCCAATTCTTCCACCGCGCAGAGACAATTTTTTGTTCCTCATGCCCAACCATGTGAGTCTCACCCTCCTGTTCCCACACCTGTCCCCCTGCACAGGATCAGGATACAGCCTGCACACATCGAGAAGAGCGTGTTGAAGCTGTGGCAACAGGCAGCTCCCGTCCCACGCTACCCTCCCGTCCCGTCCCACACATGTTCCCTGACACACAGAACACGGTCTCACTTCAGTTTCACACGTCAACAGCAAGGAGTTCAAACTGTGCCGAAAACTTGTGTCCCGTCTGAATCTCACCCTCCCTCGGCCCTTTGCACCTGTTCACAGCGCTGGACGTGATTCGCGTGTTGTCCGCATCAACAAGAACAATGTTAAGCTGTGTCGTGTGTATTCTTGTAATCCTGCCTTGCGTGCATGACCTTGAGAAAAGACAAAGCCTTTTTAATTGGTGGCCCACGCACGTGGTTCAGAAAGGGCCTTCCAAGACTTGATCCTGCATGTGTTTCATGCAGCTTGTCCTTATTAGAGACACATGTTCTGTTCAAGGTCTCCACTGGACACAAAGTCGAACTGGGGACACAGCGGCCAACGCTGGACACAACCCTGGTGAGGCAGCACCCACTGACTTGTGCGTGGAGGGTCAAAATGCACGCCATACAGGGAATATTGGACAGTGTTAGCTCGTAGAAGCTCAACCATACCTGTGGTCTACGCACACACACACACACACACACACACACACACACACTGCACCAATGATAGAAACAACTTGCACAAACAGCCTCCTCAACAGAATGAATACGGGTGTACCCAGGTGAGGCCCTGGGTACCAGCCTCTTCACTTGCAAACAAACTTTCTGCATGCTCAATTGTTCAAATCAAGAAACTCATCAGGATATGGACCTCCGACTGAACCCTGTTTCTCACTCGATTGATCAGCTGAAGTATGCTCCACTCAAACACGTGTGGCAGACTCACCCCACAAAGCTGATAACTCCGGTGCAATCCAGTCCATCATATCCCAAATTTTCACTTCAGTCCGACCTGAACACATTGACTATCTCCACAACAAACGCGGCTACAGCGGATCCAGGATCAGGCCGTCCGGCCCTGGTTGAAGGGGCTGACTCCAACATTTCTCTTGAAAGTTTTGTTCCAGACAGTTTGAATCAGAGAGGGAAGTTTGATTTTTGATTTTGGTCAGGAGGACCAGGGTTTCCAACCTCAGGCCCTCATCGCCCCGGCCTTCGATCCCCTGCACCCGCTGGAGCCATTGAATATTCCTATTCCAACTCACTTTGTTTAGTTTTCCTCTCCCAGTGGTTCATGTGAAGACTGCATGGCTGAGTTTCTGCTCCTGTCTCTGACTCCTGTTGTACGTAGTTGGATGGGTGAGTTTGAGCCCCACTTCACACTGGATGCGTCATGCGTTGCGTTCCTGTCCAAGTCAGTGGTTTGGACAGTCCACTGTTGACTTGGGCTGGAACGCAGGCGGGACGCATCCACTGTGAGGAAGAACCGGCCCGAGCCCTGTCACACACGGCGTGTTCCTGTCAACTCAATGAGCGCTGCGTCCACCTGACCTGTGCACTGGAACGTAATTTTGTTCTCTCAGTGGGTCCAGTCCAAAACAAGTTTGACTCTGAATGCGTTTTGTGTCGCCATGTGCACAAGTCGGCTTTGGGACGCATCGCCCATGCTGTACAGGATGTGTCCCTGTCAAGTCAATGGGCGCCGCGTCCACCCCACGTGTGTACACGCACAAAACCCATAACAAGACACTCCCAAGCCAAGATGTGCGTGCCCCATGTGCACAAGTCTACTCTGGAACGCATCGCCCATTGACCTGCACAGGGACGCGACGTGTGTTGAGTCCTGAACGCACCACGAGGCTGGAACGCACGTGTCTGCCGCTGCGTGCCGTGCGTCGGGTGTTTATCCGCAGAATGAAGCTGTGACGGGAGCTCCCGGCTCCTCATCTACTCCACCCCGCTCGACTGTGGAGCAGCTTCATCCGGAACAGATGGGACTGACGTGACAGGAAGGTACTGGGTCAGAGAGAGAGAGAGAGAGAGAGAGAGAGAGAGAGAGAGAGAGGGAGGGAGAGAGAGAGAGAGAGCTACTGAGAGTGTATTGTGTGTGGTGTGTGATCGTGGCTACTCACCCATGCTCCCCCTCTCCACTGTGGACGAGCAGAAGCTTCATGTGGAACAGATGGAACGGAATGGTTCCTGGGTCAGAGAGTGTGTGTGTGAGTTCAGGACCATGTGTGTGTGTGTGTGTGTGTGTGTGTGTGTGTGTGTGAGAGAGAGAGCTCGTCCACTCTCGCCCACTGCACCGTGGAGGAGCAGCTTCATCCGGAAAAGACGAGCTTGACGGGACAGGACGGTCCTGGGTCAGAGAGAGAGAGAGAGTGAGTGAGATAGATAGATAGATAGAGAGAGAGAGAGAGATAGATAGAGATAGAGAGTGTGTGTGTGTGTGGTGTGTGTGTGTGTTTAGCTAGACCGGGTAGGAGGAGCTTCTTCAGGAACAGATGGGCGCAGGACGGTCCTGAGTTACCAGTGGTGCACGTAGTCAAGTCTTGCTTCAGTACATGGGGTCAGGGTGTCGAGTGTGTCTGCGGAGGGGTGCGTGTGTGCGTAGGCGAAGCAGAGCGCCAGACCAAGCAGAATTGTTCTGGGTGTGTGTGTGTGTGTGTGTGTGTGTGTGTGTGTGTACATATGTACATTTTGAGCAGCAGAACAGGCTCTTGAGACGTTCTCTCAAGACTTGTGTCCCATTGTACAGACGACAGACTGACAGCTCCTACTGCAGGACCCTGCACGAGGAGGAGTGCTTAAACGGTGCGACAAGGGCGTCGGTGCCTCCTCCCCCCGGGCTGAACGTGAGGATGTCCAGGGCCGTAAGGAGCTTTGCGCTGCCCGAGGCAGCCGCAGTGATAAGGCCACCCCGAGGGATTCACCGGCTCGGAGCAGGAAGGGCGTGGTTCACACTGGATGCGAAGTGCGTGGCGTCACTGTGAAGGTCAATGGATGTTGTGACGTGTCCAGGGTTTGCAGCTTGGAGGCCTGTCTCACACTGGGTGTGTTGTGTGCTACGTCCCTGTGAAGAGTCACTGTCTGTCCAGGGTTTGCAGCCAGGACCTGGGGCTGTTTCACACAGGAGAACGTTGTGCATTGTATCCCTGTGCGATTCCAAGGGTGATGTGTCGTGAGCGTTTCTTGGTGCATCGAGACTTTGTTCCACCCATGGGTGTGGCCCTCCCATGACCCATCCCTGTAACCTGCAACCACTGGGATTGGTCTTCCATGACCCATCTCTGCATCTGCCCCAACTCGGATTGCCTCCGGTGTCCAGTAGGTACATCCTCCCCAGCAGTTGACAAGACTTTTCTCTGACTGGTATTTGGATGCGACCAGGTAGCAGGCAAAAGATTGTTGAGATTGGCTCTCCAATCACAATTCAATCACCCCAGTGGGAGACAAACACTTTCTCTGACCGGTCCCTGGATCCACCCACGTGGCACGCTTGGTCGTCCCTGAATCCGGCGCTGCAGGGGATCAGGAATGAAGCGGTGACATTAGGGAGATTAAGCACTGTGAGCCGTGTCCGTGTGACGTGCCCCTAATGCAAATTCCTGATGCCATCAGGGGAGCTCCACAGCCACAGATGAACTGGGCGTCCACAAGAGTGGGTAGGGATGGATCCATGCAGGAGAGGGCTCCGGGCCTGTGTGATGTAACAGCTTGACACCCCATTCCAGGAGACCCAGACCAATGTTTCAGGTTCAACCTGAAATGGCCAGGCAACCATCAAGGCTTTGAGGCCGGTGTCTGGAAAACAAACGTGTGGCGTCTTTTCATTTCACCGGACCCCAAAACCCCCAAAAGAAATGATTCACTGTTTCACTCTTCAATTCTTCGTATTTTGTGCTGTGCCCCACAAGGGTTGAAACCCAGTCAAAACCAGTTTTGCCCCGCCCACCAAACCACAGACTCATCATTTTATTCCACCGAGTCGCCTGGTTCCCGAAAAATTCCAGGAGTCAGACCCCAGTGCGACCAGCTTGGGTCCACAACCGCAGACCATCCCACAGGTCCTGAATCGGTTCCGGAAACCCACGGATAACGTGTCCTGCGGGGTACTTGCTAAATCCTCCTCAGATCTGGATGCAGCACTTGCGGCTTTCTGAGAAAACGGCCTCGCTCAGCCTCATACAGCCGCCATTGTTTGCTGTAGAGAGTTGCTTCTGCGGACTGCCCACTTCGGTTAAGTGATGAAACATGTTTCCACAGTCCTCGACTGTGTGCTGGCCGGACACCTCCGTCCACAGGACGCTGAAGCCTGGTTCACACCAGACACGTCAAGCTTCATGTGAATAGGCAGGTTCGGCAAACAACTCCAACGTAGACGCAGACGTACATCTACGCAATGGTAATTTCTACGTTTTGTCAAGTGCTACATGCAGAGAAAATGTAAGTTTCACTGGTTTCACGTCATGTAGTGCTCATAGGCCTCACCAACTTTGAACTGTCAAAATTGTTGTCCAGTGTTCTCCAGCATTGGTCAGCTTGTGAACCTTTTTCCACATTGACTGCTGTGTGCTGCTACTTTGATCAACAAAGCAGGAAATAAAGTTTCAATGTAATGAGAGAATAACAAGAGCATAACACCATGTGTATTGTGTCGTGCGAAGCGCCTGGTGAAGAGGGGTTCAAGGGAATGACAGGGAGGAGACCACTCGACGCAGTGTTCTGGTGTGGAACTTTGCAGTTGTCACGGACGTCATGCATGAAACAGGTTGTTCTGCGTTGGGGGTCTGTCCGTACGCATTTGTTGCTTGGTGACGAGGCACACGACGGATCCAATGTGTCTGACAAACTTGTGACGAGGTAGTGCCTGTCGAGGGTTGCACAACCCAACGCCTCACGCGTACTTTCGAGGCAACGATCAGTGACTTGTTCCAGGACGCCACGCCAAACGCATCCAGTGTGATTCTGCGTCCACCTCTTCTCCACGCATGCGCCTCAAGCCAGCAGCGTCCATAGCGCCCAACTCTCCCGGAAACATGTCGCACATGTAATAAGCGTCGCTCGCGGGAGTCCGACCCAAGATGATGACGCGAGTCGATTATCTCTGTAGAGACCGAGATAAACTGGAGTGATGGTCCCTCAGTCAACAGTAGCCCAGCTATTGTACACAACACACACGCAGGCACACGTTTCCGAAGACATCCACAAGCACGCACACGCACGCAACACGCACGCATACACAGAAACGCACAGAAGACACACACGCAAGAAGAATACCAGTGTCAACAGTACTTAACGCACGCACCAACTTTGCAGCTTCGTTCTTCGCCATGCAGATACAGACAGACAGACAGACAGACACATACACACACACACACCACACACACACACCTACGCACAAAGCACACTCATACACTCAAAACAGGAACGCAGGTACTCACAAATGCACTTACAAACGCACACACACACGTGGACACCTCACACCACACACACACACACACACACACACACACACACACACACACACACACACACCGCTGCACCAGAACCCAACAGCGGTATAACCAACAAATCTCCGGGCCTCACTTGTTGCTGTTTGAATGGTATGGAAATTGCACGGCTTGTTGGACAACTGCTCCCGTGTGACCTCTCCCCATCTACATGTATTGTTGTTCCCTCTGCTCTCTCTCAGTGCAGCTTCAGCCGTCCGTTTCACACTCAACACAATGGCCGATCCAGGGGGATTTGAGGCCGGGACACCTGCTTCTCCAAAGTTTGAAGGGAAACAAGTGCTGCCACAAAAACGCAAGGGACAAACAAACTAGTTTTGTCCCTGAAGATGAGTTTGGTAGTCGGGTAGCAATGGGTGCAGGTTCCCCTTCGAAAAAAACTCCTCAAATTAGGGTCTGGGCCTCCGTGAGAAGTTGAGGCCGCGTCAGTCCTGCATGTTGAACGCAAAAACACAACGGAAAAAATGAGCAGGGAGAAGAAAGAGTGGGGGAGACAGACAGACAGACAGACAGACAGACAGACAGACAGACAGACAGTCGCGTGCGCACACACACACACACACACACACACAAACAGAGGCAGACAGACAGACAGACAGACAGACAGTCGCACACACACACACACACAAACACAGACAGACAGACAGACAGACAGACAGACAGACAGTCGCACACACACACACACACACACACACACACACACACACACACACACAAAGGATCAGCCCTGCTCACGCCAAACCTTCATGCCCAACGTCCGAAGGTCAAGTCAACATTCTCGTTGGAGCTGTGTTGCCTTGACAACTGGACCTGTGCAGTGACACCACTCATGGCACGTCCTGTTTCAACAAACGTGTCCTCACAGAGACTCGGCTGGGAACCCGACAGTCTTTGCCTGACACAGCTCAGGTAAAAAAGTTTGGTTGGAAGCTGCCTGTGTGTTCGTGGTGAAGAAACACGTATTCATTTCACTTCATCTCGTCTCAAAGACCCAATTCTCGTCTTCAAAGACGGAACCAGAAAAGACTGCAGTCTGTGCGATAAAAGGTGGATTTGGCTTTGGTGTCACGTGTAAGCATCGGAGCGTGGGATGTGCGTGGGTGTGAGTCAGGTGTGCGTGTGTGAAAGCGTTCACGACGCATGCAGTGTGAACCCTGACTGACGCAACAGGGAAACGTATCCATTGCAAACCCAGCTTGACGCAGCAACAGACATGGACGCGACCTGGCCCGACGCAACACGGAAACGGCGAAAACGTACCCAACGTGAACCCAGGCTGACGCAGCATCCCGCGACGCGACGCGTGGCGCAAGAAACGTGAACCCGGCCTGAAGAGAGGAGGCTTTTAACTTAATTGTGCCCCGTCTGGGCTGCAGCTCTGTTGTACAGCTCTGTTGATGGTCGCAGTGTCGCATGGAACGACTAATCCGGTGACTCCAAGGGGGAAGCCCCCCCCCCCCCCCAAAAAAAAACATTCACCATGTCATGTTGTGTTAGGTTGTTCCTCCCTTGACCAAATTGTGGCTTCACCACTTGGGAATCTGTCGTTGTGAATTTTTTAACCGTGTAAATTTCTACACGCACACGAACGACAAGGCCAACAACCTGATGCCCATACAAGAAGAGAAGACAGTTTGTCGCCTTGTACTCAAAACCCCGTTGATGCTCATTGGCCGTGGCTCGAATGAAAACGGACCGGAAAGATGGGGCAGGACTGAGATTGCTTTGGTCGAATGAGGATTTTTCACATGTCAAGAAACAATATGGACTCAAGACTGGAACAGAGTCTGCTCAGAGTTTTGGGTTAGGGTTGGGGTTTTGGGGTGGCGGGAAGGGTTGGGAGGCTGAGTTTGTGTGGTTGAAGGGGCTTTGTGAAGGTGTTGGATTCGGGTGAGAGGGTGGTGTGGGCAGGATGTGTGTGTGTGGCTGTGCGTGAGGGTCATGGTGGGCAAAAGCTTGGGTGGAGTGAGTGCTCTGTGTGTGTGCGTGCGCGCGTGTGTGCGTGTGTGTGCGCGCGCGTGTGTGTGACAACGGGAACTGGGTGGTGTGGTGTCACGTGTAGCCACAAGATCCACCTGTTTTTCTTGTGTCACAGGAGATGCGGAATCCAACACCCTCATGATCCTCAATTGATGCATCTCCTTCCTCCCTCCAGTGCTGCAGGGACGGCGTTGCAGTCCCAACACAAACCGCCCCGGACCCGACAACACGCAGCGCCCCGGTGAGCTTTCGCCGGACCCAGCGCACAAACACAACAGGGACCAGACTCTTTCCCTAATGCCTCATTTCCCCCGCATGAGTAGCCACAGTGACGTGTGAGTAGCGACTATCACTGAAATGGGTCAGAAGGAGTAGGTGGGGGAACCACAGCGAAGACAAGGCTCAGAGTGCGCGATGCCACCCAAATGGCTTGTTGTGCAGTGAATGTGTCTTGCGCTGCCTCTCTGTGTAAGTCCTGGACGCTGCAGTTCTGCATGGTTTGACGGGTGCACTGCATCCTGCACAACTCAATGGGGGCTGCATCAACAAGTCAATGGGAGCTGCATTCCTGCACAAGTTAAGGGGTGCTGCATCCCTGTACAAGTCAATGGGAGCTGCATCCCTGCACAAGTCAATGGGTGCTGCATCCTTGCACAAGTCAATGGGAGCTGCATCCTTGCACAAGTCAATGGGAGCTGCATCCCTGTACAAGTCAATGGGTGCTGCATCCCTGCACAAGTCAATGGCTACTGTTTCCCCACAGAAATCACAGGTTTTCCTGCTCCAAAAGTCAATGGGTGTTGCATCCCAACACAAGTCAACAGGTGTCTCGCCCATGCACATTCAATGTGCGCGTGACGCATTCAACGAGAAACAGGCCTGAGCAACTTCCTGTCTGAAATGATTGTTGGAGCGTGAGTGTTTCGCATGTCTGGAAGTAACGTCTGGGTGGAAACATTCACTGACGAAAAACGGGTCGAAAGGAGTGGGAGCAGGAAACGGAAACGTCGAGCATTGGAACTGCCATGAGACAGGAAATACAGCAAATCTGGGTCACACACTTTTGCCTTTTGTGTTGGACAAGTCATGCCACGTGTTTTCCGGATTTTATCGCAGCAACGCAACGGAAAGATAGAAGCTTTCCAGTCTGGTGCCAAAACCACCACAGCCTTCCCCCCAAAACTGTGTTCCAAAACGTCTGGGTTTCAGCAGATTTGGGGTTGGGATTGTGGCTGTGGGGACCTGGTCCGAACTGGCGTCCGACCGTAAGGACCTCAACTCCCACTGAAAGTACGAATTCCGTGATATGTGGTTGGTGTTGGCGTTAGGAGAATTTGTCCTTGTGAGAGGAGGAGAGTGGAGGTGATGGCAGCAGAGCGGCAGGCAAGGGGAGAGGGGTGGGTGTTGGCCCCCAACCCTGGATCCCTTCCAGTTCCATATTCACCGAATAGAACAGAATCCATGTCGGGTGAGCCTTCATAGGTTGTCTCTCTCTGTCCCTCTTTGGATGCATGTAGCAATAAATATTTATAAAGTTGAGCTGCTGACACCGACTCGTATCAGGGAAACCCAATTATCTGAAGCCCATGCATTGAAATTCCCATTTCCCTATCCTAGGATTGAGCACAGTGCTGCTCGTATGGGTGACGTCTTCCTTGCAGGGCTGGGTCACAGGTGATGCGTTGTGTGTTGTGCAAGTGCAGCAAGTCAATCACTGCTGTGTCAGGTCTGGCGTATATCCGTGTGTGTGTGTGTGTGTGTGTGTGTGTGTGTGTGTGTGTGTGTGTGTGTGTGTGTGTGTGAGTTTGAGTGTGAGTCGATACATGAGTGAGGTGTATGTGTTTGTGAGTCAGGCACAAAAGGGTGGAGTGAGGTTTGTGTGGGTGATGTGAGTGTATGTGAGTGAGTGAACATGTGTGTGTGTATGTGATGTGTGTGTGTGTGTGTGTGTGTGTCGGTGTGCGTGGGTGTGGGTGACGTGGGCGTGAGTGTGGGCGTGAGCTACTTGTGCGTCTGTGTCAGGCTTCACAAACAGATTCCACCTGCCGTCAGCAGGAAGTATTCAACCTTGACACGCTGAACGTCAGATTTCCTCAAGCAATCGTCCCCGCAGAGGAATCTGAGACTGGCGGTGGTGTGGGAGTGATGAGAGCGGGACCCAGGGCCCACCCTTCTGATCATCAAGGGTGGAGCGTCTGATTGGTAATTCTGAGGGCCTGACCACCTCACCCCACTGACCGTCAAGAATCAAATTCAGCCCGCCTCTAATTTTGGCTGTGCCCAGAATTGGTCATTTTCAACAGGATCTGCTCATTTTTGTGCCCCACAGACCCAGAGCATTGGGCGGGTGAGTGTGCACTCCACCTTCCCAACCAGTGAAGGGGATCCTCGTGCTTCTTCCAGGGCAGAGAAAACACAACGCTCTGGCGCATGTTGAGGGGGGGGGGTACGAGGAGCACGGTAAAACTGACACTCCAAGAACCACGATCACTCCAACCCACCCACCCGCTACACCAATCTTACATCCACCCCTGCAGTCGGCATGGCAACTGCAATCTACCGGGGAATGAAACCCAAGGATGATAATCAAATGCCAATTAGTGAAACAGTATCATGGCAACTGGGAGAGATTCATTACGAGTCGCTCTGCTCCATTGTAATTAAAATGGCAAAGGAATCCATCTTTTATTTCAACATCACAATGAAAGAGCATTGTAAAATCTTGAAATGTTTTCTTCAGAGGAACTTTTTGCTCCCTTGTGTCTCTCTTCATTCTTTACTTTCCTTTCGTGGAGATTTTTGCCAAAGAATTTATCCATCAAAGTGAAAAGAGCAGAGAATGTCTGAGAGATGGCAAAACGGCTTTGGTAAAAGGGAATGCAATGCGGATCAACACAAAACGCCTGTGAACAGCGCAAAGCTACAGACAGTACAGTAAGAGGCTCGGGCAAAAAACCTGTGATCCTGGGTCTGTGTGTTCAGGTGGAAGAAGAGAAAACGAACACAAGATACAGAAGACCTATTCCTTTTCTAATGCAGATTCTGCAGACATATTGAGATACTTTCATCAAGATTAGAATCCAGAAAAGGATAGAATAATATGATATGCTTCAAAGTTGCAAGGGGTTGCTTCACACGAGCTGTGCGTTGTAACCTGGGAAATCGCTATGGGGCGATGGATTGACGCAACAACGAAAGACGCGCAATGCAGATGCATCCAGTATGAACAGAGCCGATTCGTTGCCACAAAGACGCAATTCGTAACGCATCCAACGTGAAACAGGCCTGATGGAAAACTCGGAACCAAGTGCCCCCCACAGAACCATAGTCTCGAATTGGACGCCAGACTGCGGCTCCTGGACCGCACTCTCCTCTCGCCGTGCTCCCCACACCTCTTCTGCCTGCTCCCCATCCCTGCCGCCCTGCTTCCCCTCCCCACTCCCAACGCCCCCGCCCCCGTTCTCCTCCCCGACGCCCAAGTCCCTCCCTACTGCCAGCTCCCTCCCACCCACCACTCCCTCTCCCTCTGCCCGTTGCGCCTCCCGTCACTGGCCCTCCTAACACTGGATCCCGCTCTCAACAGGACCCCTCGCCAACCCTCCCCTCCCTCCCCCTCCCCTCTGCTCCCCTCGACGACGGCCCCCTACCCAACCCCCTCCCCATACCACCCTGCTCTAACCCGCTCTCGGCCTGCTGCCCCGGGACCGATAAAACAGGTTCAGTCTTCATCAGGTCTGCGGGAAACAAGGCTGTTTCGTCTCAAAGAGTCTGCAGATGTGGATCTCGGGCTGATCCAGGGCTGGGGGCAGGGCTCTTGTGCCCTGGCGATTTTAATTCCCAAAGAGGTTAAAGACAGAGTTGGTCTGGCTGACCAAGGAATGAGGTCAGTGGGGCCCAAATCCTTGGGGCCCAAACTCCCATGTTGAATATTGCGCTCACGGGAATACGTTGCTCATGCTGCTCACTGTATACTTGCACGTCTTTGGTGGAGACAACGAGATCCTGAACATGGGCTGGGCAGGTTGTTGGGCTGCGCGTGGGCACATCCTATGGTTGGTTCAATCACAGTGACGGTGCTTGGGCAGCGAGGACCCCAGTTGGACGGAAAAACCAACCTGTGACTGCGCAGACTCGGCCAAAGTGACTTTAGCCACTGACTCGCGCAGGAGACATAATGAGTGGCGCATTCAGTGTGAAGCACACGGAGCGTGCAGTTGCAAACAATGCGCAGCTGCCTTTGCAAAGCACGTCCTTATGCGTTTAAATTTTCACTGCATGAATATCAAACTCATATTTCCATGGGCCGTCTGGGAACCAGACAGCCCCGGACAGCACTGATCCCTCCAGAGTGAGGCGGATCTAGGGCACTTTGGGTCAGGTTTGTCCAACATAACAACCACAGATGGAAAATGCGTTGCATGGGTCTTTGGATGGAAGTTGGAATGGAAGTTGATGCGACTCAGAAATACACAGCGCACGTTGACCAAAAAAGTGCGCATTGCATCATGAATCCAGTGTGCGTGTTTGTGTGAACAGCCCTCAGGCCCCATCAGGTTCTCTCTTCTGGATCCTTCCTCACATCTCACCCGCCCCAGCTCCTGCAGGACTTTAGACCTTCTGCCCAAAAGCACCACCACCTCTTGGGATCTTCTCCGAACAAAACACCTCTCGTCCCGAACCCTGGATCCTCCCCTCCCCTCCCCAACCTTGGGTCCCCTCTCACACCCCTCCCTTCGCCTGGCTCGACCCTGGATCCTCCCTCCGAATACCAAACTCCGATCCGGAACCCACCCTGCTCCACTGCTCTCTGCCCTGGGTCCTCGCTCTCATCCCCCCGATTCTCCTTCATGTCCCTCTTTCTCACGCACTCGGAACCCTCCCACTCCACCCTTCTCCAGACCTCACAGTCCCCTTCACATTATTCCCCTTCTTCACCAGGACCTCAGATCATCCCTCCCCAACAGGAAAGTGGAACCTGGATCCTCCCTCCCTCCCCATGACCCTGGATCCTCTGATGCACGGGGCAGCTGCACGAACCGAGTCCTGAATCACTGGGGCCATAAATATGAATGAGACGAGGAATCTCGCGCGTCCGACGCTCTGCAGGCTTCACTGCAGGCTTCACTGCGCGTAGACTCCGTGATACGTCCGCTGGAACAGACAAGTCCATCTTACAGTGAATATCACCTCTCGCGACCGTGGACCCCAGACAGTCTGCTTCACTGACAGTCAGATGTGGATCCAGGACAAGGGATGAAGCCTGGTGGGGGAGTTCAGTTCACACAACAGTGTACTTTTGGTGTGTGTGTGTGTGTGTGTGTGTATGTGTGTATGTGTGAGTGTAGTTGTGTGCGCGTTTGTGCGGGTGTTTGTGCGTGTGTGTGTTTGTGTGTGTTCAGTGTATGCGTGTGTGCTTTCCTCTCTGTGTGCTTGTGTGCGTGCTCTCCAGCTCCACTGGATCCAAGATTGTGATACAGTCAGTAGATCCACCACTGCAGTGTGGTGTCACACACACACACACACACACACACACACACACACACACACACACAGGGAGCGTGTTCGACAGTCATGTTTCCAGGTGTCTCATGACCAGTCGCTGTTTGAGATGCACAAGAAACTCCTTCACATCCAGACTGCCGCCTGGAGGCATTGGCTGCTCCCCTCTCCTCCTCAGTTCCGACGCCACCAGTGACCCTAATTGGTCCAGTGGGACATTGGGAAATGGTGGCCCAGAGATGGGAGTATTGACCCTTCCTTCTGACTCCCAAAATTCACTCGTTCCCACCTCACCAGAATCTCTGGGGCCAACGCGCGCCAGGGCACATCTCCCTTTTGCGATGTTTCTTTCGGCTGTCTGGTTTTTAACCTCACCACGATGGGACGAACTCTTGCAACAGAAATGGATGAAACAGGTCTCACTGTGTGTTTCCTCTGTGCGTGCCAAATTTGTCAAAATTGAAGTTGGAGGTCCACCCTTTGACAAGACCTGAGATCCACCCCTGGGTCCGCATCTCAAATTGAAATGGATAAATCTCTTGAATCCCTTCTCAATTTGAGTGTGTTGCGTAAATGCCTCACTCCTTTTCGTGTCAATCAAGTCTTTCGTGCAGACAGCAGGTGACAGACACAATTGACGTCAGATACAGACGTTTTCAGACTTTTTTCGTGAAGCTGTTTTTGTCAAAAAACACGCACGAATTTGACACTTCATCAAGCATTGCTCACACAAGGCAGAGAGGTTTTTGATCTATTTTCGCTTGGATTCTGCTTTCAGTTTCGTAGCTCAGCCTCACCTTTTCCGAAGCCGGGTTCACACTGGGTGGCTTTTTGCTTTGCCCAAGCGCAGAAGTAGATAAATCCATCTGGACTTCTGGCTGGACGCGTATTTCCTTGTCCAAGTCAATGCGCGTTTCGTCACAAGGTCCAATGCTGTGTGCGTTTTGGTCTGCACAACGACAAACCGCATGACTTCCATGGACACTGTGGCTTGTGATTTGGCTGGCGCAACACCCGTCGGCGTGCACAGGAACGAACACAACAACCACCTTGCCTACGAAGTTCCTTGCATAGCAAGAAATGACCAGGGACCTGGTTCAAACACGCACGCAACGCCTGGGAACTTGTTCAAGGATACAGCGCACAGGGAATCAGACCCTGTTTTGTATTGTGGCGTCATTGACGTGGAACTTGCACACGGATGCAACGCACAGCGAAACCTATTTTAGGGGAGGCGGCGACCGTTGACGTGGGTGGGGTAGCAAGGCACCACGCGCCCGGTGAGTCGCAGCCCTGGATCTACGGACCTCCCGCCACAGGCGGCGCTCGCTCCAAATGTCAAGAGACTTTCGTGTCACGGAAGAAGCAGCCACTCTGCTAAAGGTACGAGTCACGTCGAATGCGTTGTACGTTGGACGTCGCAGCAGGCTGTGGACGTATCGTGCGTTTCATTCTGCACTGCGTTGAAAGCGAAAATCCAGGTAGCGTTGGAGAAGACACTCTTGCGTGGGACGAAATGTGTCGTGCCCTTGCGAACGGGTGTCAGACTCACACCGGGAGCGCCAAGTGAAGTGTTCTTGGACCATAGGCGACGGCTGGAATCCTGTTTTAAGGCCACTCCAGCGGACGCAGCGTCAGCATTTTATTTGGGTGTCTGTGTATGTGTGTGTGGTCAAACTTTAACTACAAAGAGGGCAGACGCAAAAAGCATGTTGCATTTGGCGCACTGTTTTGGCTGGTGGGGAGTGAGACTTGGCCCTTGGATCCGACAGGGGTGGAGTTCGGGCGTGGCAACAACAACGTGTAGACACTCTATCCTACGCCGTGCAGAATGGGCGTATGGTGCAAATGAACACAATTCAAGGCACTAGAACTTGTGACGCAATGCATTGCGCATGTCGTGTGAATTTGTGCCCTTCCTACCCGTGCAAAGGGGTTGGGGTTCAGTCACCTGGTGAGGAGGGTGACTGGGAATGACAAGAGGAGTGACAAGACAGGGAGATCGAGTCTGGATGAGTTGCATTGGTTTCAACAGGATGCGATCCGCAGGCATGGTAGACGTCACAAATAGTGCATGAATCGTCGTTCAGAATGAACGAGTTCTGTCTTCACATATTCAATGATGATGAGTGAAATAGTTGACTGATACAACAAGTCAAAACTGCAAGAGATGATTCGTGGCCAGAGAATGAATGGTCGTGCTCTCAGATTTCATGTGTGAACATATCGCACGAGTTGTATAAAACAAGATAGCACGAGACGAAGACTAAATTTGAACCAATTTTTCAACTTAACTCGCAGCGCGAGGCCCACTCCGGAGCCAGGCCGCGAGGTTCCATCCACATTCTCGGGAGACAGCCACAACAAAGAGAGACGACTGAGCAACGTGTTCCCACGTTCACAGAACAACAGGCCTCTTTCACACTAGATGTGTCACGCAGTATGCCTTCCTGCCCGCACTAAATTTGAGAATAGGGACCAAACTGACGTGGCCCCCGTCCCAAGGAAAGCGGGCCCAGCAACGGCTGCTTCAGGCTGGAGGAGAACACCATTGAAAGATACAGCTTCAGGCCCGCTTCACACTGGCTGCGCCAAGTTCTGTATCCCTGCACAAATGTACGGGTTTCTGGGTGTTGCACCCCAGTTGAAGTCAATGGGAAAAATGCTTCCTTCAAAAACCAATGGGCGATCATCATTTGCACTGATTGAATTTCAGTTGCAGGTGCACAAGATATGACCCATTGCGTGGTGCAACAAGGACAACGTAGTGTCATGTGGTTGTGTTCGTGTGTGTGTGTGTGTGTGTGTGTGTGTGTGTGTGTGTGTGTGCGTGTGTGTGCGTGTGTCATGTGTGCGTGCGTGTGTGTGCAGGGTGAAGCGCGTCCAATAGGAACCTGGTCACACCCAACACAGCACCCATTCACTTGGCAGGCACGCAACGCGGCTTGTGAACCAGGCCCATATCTCTCCTTTGTGCGCTCCATCAGACTTGGCAGCCACAAATGGATGGGCTTGCAAGTGGCCAGCCCCTCCAAGAGCGTACGTACTCAGAGCCGTCCAGGCCCCTCAAGGAGAAGGGTCCAGGGAGGATCCAGCCTGGGGTGGGCGTGGGTATGCGGGCGGTTCGGTGGGTGCGGTGGGTGGGGCCCAGACGACATCCCGTTTTGGATGGGTGGGCGGTGGTGTGCAGGAGGCAGTGTGTGTGTGTGTGTGTGTGTGGAGAAGCATAGTTTTGGCGTTTTTGGGGGCTGACTCCGCAGAGAGCCTTGCGACCTCCAGGGCCCCAGATCCACCGCTGGCGGGACCTCGTGGATCTGCCTCGGCGGAGCTGTCTGTCCTGTTTCCCAAGGAAAAAAGGGTCCTTGTTGAAAGGACGGAATGTCCATTCGTTTTCAGTGAAGAGAAGAAAGAGATGTTGAGGCATGTTTCACGCTGCATGCGTTGCGCGCCTGCACAACTCAATGGGCACCGGATGCATCGGGCGTTGCGCCCCTGTGCAAGTCAGGACGCAACGCCCTTTGACTTGCACTGAGACTCTGAGCTTGACACATCCAGTGTGAAGTAGGCCTGAGGCAGAATGTGCTGGTGGAAAAGATTGCATTCAGAGATACATTCCTTTGAATGAAAAGAGGAATGGATCGGGATTGTGAACCCGTGTCCCGGAAGCACTATTCAGAAACGCTGGATTCTGTTAGACCTGTAGAAAAGATAGTTTTGATGCAGTTTTGCCTTCTGTCCTGAATGCGTTTTTTTCTTCCGAAGAGACAGAGAGAAAGAGGCGAGAAAGAGAGACACGAACAAGGGGAGAGAGGACAGAGAAGAGACAGATAAAGGGAGAGAACAAAGGAGAAAGGGAAGTAGAAAAGTAGATATTTGCAGAGGTGGGGACAGAGGAGGGAAGACAGACAGACAGACAGACAGACAGACAGACAGACAGACAGATAGACAGATAGACAGACAGACAGACAGACAGGCAGGCAGACAGACAGACAGACAGACAGACAGACAGACAGATAGATAGACAGACAGACAGACAGACAGACAGACAAACGGACAGACAGACAGACGGATAGACAGACAGACAGACAGACAGGTGAGAGGGCAAGTGGGACAACGGAAAGAGAGCAGCAAATATCAATATGCCTGAAGTGTGAACCACACCCACCACACCAACACCGCCTCAAGTTATTTCATTGTCAACAGAAGGAAAATTGAAGTGACGTAGTCATTTCCAGACGGTTTTGCGCTCGGACGGGGCTCGGCAGCGAAGCTTTTTGTTCATTTCCTGCAGGTTGATACACGTATCCGCGGCGCATGGGCAGGTGCATCTGTCTGTGGGAAGGGAGCAGTGGTGATCCAGGGGGGGCTGGGCCGGCCGCCCCCCCCCCTAAAAAAGACGTTTGTGGCCCATTCGCAGCCGAGTGCGCTTTTGTTTTTCTGTTTTGCATTTGATTTGCTCAAAATTGAAGTCAGGTCCTCAGAGAAAGTCAGGCTCTTGAGTAGATTCTGTAAACACCCCTGGCTGCACCTGGTTTTGCACTGCAGGTCATACATTTTTCCCAATATGTTGGTCAGCAAGAGTCAGATTCCACAGAACCGTCTGTTGTTCTGTCCTTTGTAAGGTGCGACTGGCAGCAAAATAATGTCTCACGTCTTATCGCGGCGTTCTCGCAACTCTATAGTCCGCCTGTCACACATCTGTGACAGTCAACCGAGTCCGGTGCAGCGGTCTGATAACCAACGCAGACTTTTTGTGCCATGCTGTTAGGTCAACCAGAGGAGATCGCACTCTGCGCCTTGAGTACTCACTTCAGACTCTCAGCCGCTTCCTTACATCCGGGTATTTACACTCTCTCTTACCACGTGATGCATATGCATGAACCGAGTTATTTATAATTCGCAGTCTTTTTTTGTCATACACATTTGACACATGGATGCTCAGCGTTGTTATGAATGTGTTGTTTCAAATCATACCCGACAATGCAACTTCCAAGTACAAGTTGATCCTGCTGTGTATCACAGTCAATGCTTTGAAACATATATTATTGACAGAACAGACTCTCACTCACACCATACTCGGTTCACGCCTTCCACTGCTACCACCGTCCTTGCACTGTAGAGTCTCGGAAGAAGCAACGTTGTAGAAGCGTCAACCTCATTGGACTGAACCACCGACATGTGCACCGACAGGTTGAAAGAAACTTGTGAAACGCAAGATGGTGGGTGAAAAACTCAAATCACGTTATTTTCCTTTGAAAGACATTTTTGAAATGGAAGCTGGGGTAATTGGTCTTCATCATGAAATGGAACTGGAGATTCTATCAACTTCTCATCAGTCGTGTTCTGCTCAAGGCAAAAAAATTTGATTTGCCTCGAGCTTTTGAAAGACATCTCTTTCTGAATAAATCGAGTCAGAAATCCGAGACGACTCAACTGGAAGAATGCTTTGTGACAACTGTGCATGCCCCTGATCCAGGACTCCAGGGGCGGATCCAGGACTCCAGGGGCGGATCCAGGAATACAAGGCCGAATCGAGGATGAGTGATGGTTCCAACTTAGAAATGCAACAGGCTGTGTGTGCAAGAACAGGAGGAGGCTTCTTCATGGGGGAGGGCGGAGGCAGGGGATTGGCTCCACCATGCAGGGTTCAGAAAAGGGCAGTTGGTTTGCTGGCCCACTGATCCTGGAGATGGACAGAAACCCCGTTGCTGTCAAGTGAAAACATTCACTTCAGCATCTTCCTGAGTTTAACAGAGCTTTCCCGCCAGGACCCCTAGTCAGGGCCACACCCTGAGCAAGGTCAGAGCAAGGTCGTCTCCCCCCTCCACCCGTATTCTGGATCCGTCCTCTGGATTCCCTCAACTTCTTTGCGCAGAGGTATTTGCGCCGATGCAGCCCAAATCACAGTGTTTGATGCAGGGCAGTTTCCATTAAAGTAAAAGCGTGAAGGATTGCGGCTGTCAGCCGAGCAGCATAAAGGAAATTGCAGTTTTGTGAACTTCAAAGAGGTTCGGTTGAGACCCAGGCTCGTTGCGCGCGTGACGCGTCACGTGTTAGGCGTCCCTGTCTTGGTGGACGCTGCGTCGTCGTTTGGTCACAGCGCATGCGTCATACGTTGTGTCCCTGAACGTGGCAGACTTGTTTCACACTGGTCGCGTCACACGCTGGCGTTAATGTTCTTGACGCAACACCCAATGTTGCGCCCACAGAGGACTGACAACACCGCGCCCACTGTCTCGTAGGAACGCAGCGCCCATCCCACTGGACATAGACGCAACGCGCTGACGCATCTGGTGTGCATCATACAACAGGCGAACATTCAGCTCCTCTGCGACGCAGCACCCCGTCCATTGTTTCGACGCAGCGCAGTGCGACACAACGCATCCAGTGTGAGACATGCATCATTAGCCAATGGGTGCCGCGTCACCCCAGCAACACAGCGTCCTGGACGTTGACGTCGCCTGAGACTCAACACGTGACGCGTGACACGTGACGTGAACAGGTATCAAATCAACGCTTCGGAGATCGTTTTTGCTGTCACGCTGACATACTTTCTGCTGTCTCCCTGTCACACATGCCTGAGGCTTACTGCAGGAAAGGTGTTTCTCGAATGCTGCAATATTTCAATGGAGGTGCCTGGGACATGTGGGGTCGATCCAGGGAGCTTTTGACCCCCGACTTCCAAAACAAATGTCGCCTTGCCCTTAATGTGCTGCAGATGCACGTGTACCCGTTTGTCGCAATGGACCCCAGGGGTCTGCCACCAAGTACTGAGATTCATTCTCCACGCAGGAGATATTGCACGGTGCGTTTGGTCGAGTTTCTGGGACAAACCCTGGATCTGCCCCTGGTCTCCAACTGGCTGCTCCTCCAGCAATCTGTGGTCCTTTGTTCGCTTTGAACACTCTTTGAACAATCAATGCTCTTGTCAGCGAGGGAAGATGGGCAAATGATGGCAAACCAGGCACTCCAACATCAATGGACAGCTAATCAACTGTCTGGCTTCTGCACCGCAACCTGTGTCGTCATCCAAAGTTGGTTGACCTGGAGTTGACTGGTCCGTCTGCTGCCATGTCCGGTCACGCTATTGTGGACGGAGACAAAGGCCTGCGTCACATTGGATGCGTCATACACTGCTTTCCTGTGCAAAGTCAAAGGGTGTTTTCGCATTGGGTGACGCGCTGGCGTTTTTTGGACTGACGTCAAAAATTCCACCATTGGACTCAATGTTATTTTTTGACACCAACGTCAAGAAAATGACTGCGCGTCACCTGCGAAGTGAAAAGCTCTGAAGCGTTCTGCTTGTTGTTTGCAAGCGATGACTTGGTATCTCTGACGGATCCAGGGGCCTGTTGAGTCAGGGTCTCCCTGACCTTGAATTCATACCCCCTCGCCAATTTTATCTGAGACGCCGTTTTTGCTTTTCTTTGGAGTTTGACGCCCCCAAAGGTTTGACGTCTCTGACCCCTGGATCCGCTGGAGAATCCCTGTTGACTTGCACAGTGACGCACAAATGACGCACGTTTGTGGAACAGGCCTGACCTCTGGTTACCTGAGACTGTTCGCAATGAGAGATCATCGTCCGCATCTCTGTGCTCATCAGTGAAGCAATTCTTCGTGAAACTGAGCTTTGCCTCCAGGGCGTCCATGATGTTCAGCAACGCCTGTTGCGAAAAACACACACTGAACTGATGACGGTGCAGTTTGCTTGCAAAGCGTTCTGGATTCAAGCACAAACAAGGAAAGTTGTTGGATAATGAGTGGGATTGAAGACCACTCTTATGTTTTCAACCCCCAACCCCCCTGTCCGAAACAAACAGCCGCAGGTACACAATCTGCTGAAGTTTCAAACTTGGAATCGCCCCTCCTTGGGCCACTCCCTGATCCAATCGTGCAACCAGCCCCTGACCGGTGCTCTGTCTTCATTTCATCGTGCCTTGACACGATCTTTGACAAAAATTTCCAGGATCCTGACTCCCACAACCAAGTTACTCCTTCTCTCATCCAGCGCAAACTAGTGGAACTTTTTGCTTCATACACCAGTGAATTGAGATTTGAGTTTGCTTGCCCTCCTTGACGACAACCCTGGATGCCCCTCCTTGACCACAACCCTGGATCCGCTCAGGCCAACAACAATTGAATCCTCGCTGCCAACGCTGTTGATGTTGCCAGACGCCATGTCTCTCCAGCCCATTGTACTCGTTGATTGCGACAATTGTCACCAGCGGCGACACGTGTGGATCGGTGGATATTAGAGCAAATTGCGACCGCCGAGCGCTCGCGATAATTGCAGTAAATGGCGCAATGATGGCCGGAGCCATGTGGGACCAGCCTCGCTCTGGATACGGACTCGTACTGTGGATATAGAGTCGCACTGTGGACACTGGAACCAGGGGTGTACAGTGAAAGCGGGGAACACGTGTTCATGTTCACACTGCAGCGGATCCAGGGGCGTGGGGTCCCGGACCCATGAGAATAGTTTGGTGTGTGTGTGTGTGTGTGTGTGTGTGTGTCTGTGTGTCTGTGCTGGTGTGTGTCTGGCTGTGTCGGTGTGCAACTCTGTGTGTTTGTGCACCTTTGTTGTGTGCGTATTTGTGTGTGTGTGTGTGTGTGTGTGTGTGTTTGTGTGTGTGTGTGTGTGTCTTGAGTGTGTGCATGTCATATGCCTTCGTGTGTGGCGGAGCGCGATTCGGCGTGTGTCTGAAGCACAATTGTTCCCCTCCTTCAGCTGGTGATCCTTGGCCAGCGCTTTCCACTCAAGATCTCTCCCATGTTGAGTCCCACCACCACACGAGCGTCTCTCTCGGAAGACTGAGGAGCCGGAGCATGTTGAGCCCGCGGGGCCGACACTGAGTTATGCACCGAGGGCCACCGCCTAATTGGAGCGAACATTCATCCGTTTTGGGCCCCAGACAGCACCGCGCTGTGTACGGGACGACAGGCCCTGTGAGGCCTGGGCGTGTGCGGGCACCAGCGATTGTAACGTCTCCTTTGAGTCTTGATTGACATCCAGGTCTTGCATCACTGCAACGTCATTTTGGAATCTTTCAGGACATTTGATACACCAAACTCACAGACGGGGCAGGGCTCGCATCACTGGTTGTGACGTCGCTTTTGAAGCCTGGCTGACGCAAGGCCCACAAATGGCGATGAAATGAAGTCAGGGGCCCACACTTGTGGGGGGCTCAAGAACTCACGAGCGGACCTGGGACCAAAGTCAGGGGACTTGGAACCAACGAGCGCGCTTTATGCAAGCCACACACGTTCTCAAGGATCGTGTCACAACCAAAGTTCCTCAGACCCCTAAGTCCCAGAGAAAGGCTGTGGCCCGGAAGTAACTTGTCAGGATCCACAGAGTCACGAACCTGCGTTGAAGAGCAGAGGACCGAAGTGGTCAAGGGCTCCCGTTGGTTCGAGAAACATTGATCCACCCACAATTTTGTCCCTCTGACAAAACTTGAACCCAAGAAAACATCAAAATCGCAGAGACCCACAGAGCCTTCAGAGTGTCCAGCTGCTGCCCAATGTAACCAGATTGTATGCCGAGCGAAATGAGTTCCGACATGCACCTCCCAGAGCGGGGCGGGAGGCGACTTGTGCTCTCAGTCTCCGTCTCATAGAGAGGGGGAGGCGACTTGTGACCCCAGTCTCTGTCTGATAAAGAGGAGGGGAGGAAACATGTGACCTCAGTCTCCATCTCCCAAAGTTGAGGGGGAGGGACCTTCAACCCTCAGTCTCTGTCTCCCAGGGCGGGAAGATCAGGTCAGGATTGGGTTGGATGGTGACACTCCCCCAGAACCTGACTTTTGCATCAAACATTTCCTCTCGTCAAACGAAAAATTTTGAAACTGAGCATTGCAGTACGAGTATCAAGAGGACTTTTTTCAAAGTGTCAAGGAAGCCCAGGCGTCCAAGGCTCCCTGGACCCGTGCCGAGCTCATCCATTGTGAACCCAGCCTCCCGCGGGCTGCCTGTGCCCCGTGACCCTCAGTCCCGCCAGGAACCATTACAGAGGCCACGAGTGCATCGTTGGGTCCTTGTTCAATTGAGTCGAGGAGCCGAGGCGCAAAAACTCAAGCGCGATTGAATAGAACAGATCTTGTAGCAGATGGATCAGATGCGATCATATTCACTTCAACAAGCCTCACATTTCCCGTTGGGTTTTGTCAGGGAAAGTTGAAAATCTGGAGTTGAGACCTCCTGAGTCGACGACAGGGCAGTTCGCTGCGAGTACATGAAGAACTTGTTCTTGTGTGTGAGTACTTGGAAAGAGCAAGGGGAGGGAAGCACAACTGGGGGAACTCCACTCGCCCACTTCACACACGCTTCACATACAATTCACGCACACTTCACGCACAACACACCTCCTTCACGCACACTCCACATCCCCTCATCAAACTCAGGTGTGCAGGTTCTCACGACTCGTCCACGTGAAGCTTACTTCGCACTGGAAGCGTCAAACGTCCCTTCCCTACACAAAGTCATTGGGCCCTGGATCCCTGCACAACTCAGTGGGCTTTGTTGGACCCTGCGTCCCTGAATGAGTTGGTAGGCCCTGAGTCCCAGCACAAGTCAAAAGGTGCTGTGTCCCTACACAAGCCAAGTCAATGGGTCCTGGGTCCCTGCACAAGCCAATGGGCTTGCGTCTTTGGAGAATTCAGTGATGGCTGCATCCCAGAACCAGTCTCCGTCTGAGAACTCCAGCCTTGGACGGGAGCCTTACTGATCACATTCCCCGGCCCACCTCAACATTTTCGCGTCAATTGACTTGCACATGACAAACGACGCATCGCGACTCAGCCTGTCGTCACAAACTCGTGTCTCGTCCCGGTTGTCGCGGCCTCCGTGACCCGTCGCATCGCTCGGGGATTCCGCACACGCCCGGCCGGCGCTGTCAGCCCGCTGCCCGCTAATGACGCCGGAGCGACCGCGGGAATTGAGGCCAGCTCCCCGGGGGACCGAGGGCAGGTCCCGCGGAGAGTGGGGGGCAGATCCGGTTTCACCGACGAATCAACCCGAGACATATTGAACGGTGACTGGTTGGGGAGAGGAGGGTGGGTTTGGCAGGCTGGGTGGGTGTGGTGGGGTGGGGGACAGGGTGAGGTCACGCCCTGGGAGAAATAAGAGTATCCCGTCACACAGATGTTGTGACCCGCGGTACAGTGTGGGTAGCATAGGTGGTACCAGAGGAAGTGACGAGAGGCGGAAGAGGCCAGACCAACCGTGGAGAGGGAGAGTGGGGTGAAGCGAGGTGGATGCGTGGAGAGAAGTGTGTCAGGTGTAACATTGTGCGGAGTGCATTGCGAAAGCAGAACGCATCTCCAGCGAAGCAGGTTGCATTTTCCCGTCCTTACACCCCTCCGACGTGACCATCCAACAAAAATTCAAGGCGAGTTTTGAGTCCCAAGTCTGGACCCGAGCTGGGGATGAGAACCCTTTTTATCCAGAATCGCCCACTGAAACCCCCTTGCCATTCACAATGATGGATGAGGACTTTGCCCATGGACAGAATTTCGGAGCATTCAACAGAAAAGGACCCGAGTCTGGACTGAGATGAGCTCCTCCTCCCACCTGGATCCACTGGAGCCTCCCACGCGGTTCTGACACCTCATTCCGCTGCGAATTGCGACGTTATTTCCTCCATCTGTGAGTTGGTAGTGTTGAGCGAGATACAACCTTGATTACATGATGAGACTCTGCCGCACTAACCGCACTCTCAAGACTGCTGGTTCTTCTTCGTTCCTCGACCCCATCTCATCTCTCACCCTCTTTTGGCCCTCGTTCTCTCTCTCTCTCTCTCTCTCTCTCTCTCTCTCTCTCCCCCTCTCTCTCTCCTCCCTCTCTCTCTCACTCCCACTCTCTTTGTCTCTCTCTCCCTCTCTCTGTCTCTCTCTCCCTCTGTCTCTGTCTCTCCCCTCTCTCTCCCTCTCTCTCTCTCTCTCTCTCTCTCTCTTTCTTTCTCTGTCTCTCTGTCTCTCTCTCCTGCCTGTCTCTCTTGTTCTCTCGCACTCGATTTCACTGTTTCTCCCTCTCTTGCTCTCCTTTTGTCTCTCTCTCTATCTCTATCGTCTGTCTGTCTGTCTGTCTCTCTCGCTCACTCTCACCCCCCTCGTTGTCTCATCCTCAAAGTTTTGATCGATCGAGGAAGTCGAGGAAGGGATGGGGGAAGGACAGGTCGGGAGAAGCAGGGTACACAACACCCATTATCTTGAACAGGGACACAGCACCTACATGTATCCATCTTGGACAGGGACGTTTTAGTACACTGCGCCACACCCTCCCGTGCTGTTGTTGTTGGAGAGTTTCTGCAGATGGAGAATGATTGAATTAGCGGGTAATTGCGATGTACGGCTGTGGTGAGATGGAGGTCGGCGTGACGCGTGTCGTGCGTCATTCCGCCGGCCGGGACCACGCCACACGTGACGCCATTGCGAACCAGGGCGGAGCCCGGACCTGGCCCGGGTTGAGAGATACTAGGTGGTGGGCCATCTTCAACTCAGAAATAATTGCCAGACAACAAGCTAAAAAATCAGGGGAAAAATCGGACTCGGGAGAGGAAGGGCTGGTTGCAGACCCTCCACACACACACATATACACACACACAAACACACACACACACACACACACACACACACACAGGTTCACTGTGACGACACAACACTTAGTGACCTGTGCAGGAGCGTCACGCGTGACGCATCCAGTGTGAAATTTACCATCTGCGGTGGCACATAAAGCCCAATCGGGGTTCCACGAATCCTTGTGATTCTTTTCTTGTTTGCTGTTTGTCTGCGAAGGTGAGAAGGTGAGCCATCTTTTCTCAAAATCATGACGTATGGGGCAGATAATGGTTCGGAACGTGGGTCGGGAATTCACCACCCCCCCGCTAAGAAATTTCATTTGCTGTCCCAATTTATCTGGCTGAACCTGGATTCAAGATCCTAGTAAGCAGATATGTTTTCTTATGTTTTCTGATGAAAACCTTCCTGCATTGGCCCCCACAACAGTACGACACTGAGCTTGACTTTTCATGTTTTTCAATGCGTTCAGGCTTCGTTTAACTGCTGAAATCCAGCTTGTTCTCTGAACTCGTCCCTGAGCCTGAGTCTTAACGACGAAAGCTGAACCAACACACCCTTCAATCAACGTTGAGGAGCAGGTTCTGTCCCCAGGGTCCCATCACACCGTGACAGAGACCCCGACTTCGCTGCGACACTGAGGGACGGATCCAGGGCGTAGCAAGGCCCAGGGAGAATCATGCATCTCAAGGTGGTTCAGGATCCAGGGCAAATCCAGGGTCCAGGAGCAGGTTCAGTCTCACAGCACACTGACACGGCCCCGACTCTGCTGCTTTGGCGCCACTGAGTGCAGAGCGACATGTTCTGAGGGACCCTTCCGAGTTTCTAAAGGAATGAATTTACCGAAAAAACAACTGCCTGTCGGGAACAAATTTTCCCGTGCTGTGTTTTGTTTGCTTGAGAGGGTGAGGTTAGTGGTCCCAAGGACGGGCCATCTTGGTGTTGTGATGGTCCTATACAGTAGAAGTTGGTTGGTCCCTTCACACCTGGCCCTGCTCGTAAACCGGCCCTGTTACACCGGGTGTGGGTGTGTTGGGGCTCCCTGCAGCAGGCGGCGAGCTGCTCCTATTACACCGGAGCTCGGAGTGTGTTGTTGACTGTGGAATCCACTCGACTCAACAAGTGATTTGTCAACCCGTCTCGACGCGGCTCAGCACGATGCCGCATCTCCTAATGAGGTCCCAGCAGAGGCGGATCCAGCGGATCCAATGTTCTTGGGGCGGACCGGGGTGGCTCCAAAGGACCCAGGGCCCCTGACCCAGGGGCAGAGCGGACGGGGTGGATCCAGGGGCAGGGGTGAACGGGGTCGATCCAGGGGCAGATCCAAAGGGTTCAGGGTCCCTGGCCCAGGGGCCTCCAGTTCCTTTGCCCTTGAACGTGTTTTGCGCGTTGGGCGCAATTTGGTTGTTTTGGCACGAGGATGTGACCAGCACGAAACTCATGCAGTGGTGACGCACCGTCAGTCACAAAGAAGCAAACAAAACAGACGACCCAAGTGAATCAATCACCTTGCACGCCGCAGAATTGAAATTGAACTGAGGTCCAACAAATGGGTCGCCCCCTCCGATCAGAGTTCTGGACCCGACCCTGGAGGCTTTCCAACCGAGACTCAGACAGTAACGGGACAAGGCTCAACCTCAGACAAGAGAAGGAGAACCAGAGCACTCCGCGGTTGCTCTACAACTTGTGCACGTCACTGTCTCAAGGGTGGGGGAAGTGGTCGGAAGAACGTGACGTGGGCATGAAGTGCTTTGATTCACGGGGATCAGGCGGATCCAGGGGCCTGAAGGCCTTGACCCCTGACCCCCTGACCCCTGGATCACCGCCTGACCTCACAGCACATGTTTCCCGAAACAAACTGTGTCCAGTGGGACTCGTGGGTCAAGTCAACAGCGCCACGTGGTTGAAACATCCGCCGACACACGACAGTCTCTGGGTCCAGCATGGAGTCAACCAACATTGGGTCGGCATCTGGTTCGACACGTGTTGAGGGCAGAGGACATGGGCTCGGGTTGATCAAACATCTCTGGGTTCAGACGTCAAGCCCAGGGCCCAGGATCCAGGGGCTGACCCTGAATTCACCAGAGGGGACAGTTGCATCAACTTTTCCATGACGTAGTGAGGGGGGATCACACGGGTTTCTTTCCCAGGGCAGCTCAACTTTTCTATGACCAGTGACTGGGGGGGGGGGGGGTCACACAAGTTTGTTCCTCAGGGCAGCTCAACTTTTCCATGTAACCCCCCTCACTGCATCATGAAAACTGAGATGTGTACAGACAAACAGACAGACAGACAGACAGACAGACAGACAGACAGACAGACAGACAGACAGACAGACGGATTACTCGCGCGACTGAAAACGAAGTTAGCAAGCATTTTGCGCTTGCGGTGCACACTTGCAGGTGGGCAAAGAATGTTTCTGTGGTCGTGTGGAAGTGTTCCAAGTTTCCCATTTGAAAGTGGACAGAAATTTGGGTTGCCCAAAATGATCTTGACAAAATATTTCTTCAGAGGCCTCTGGCCTGCATTTCAAAACCACACTGAATCGACTGGAAATGCGTCCACTTGGGCTGAAAGAGACCTTCCGATTGCAACGCTACAAGCAGCTGCAGAAGGACGCACAGTTCTGAAGCCAGATTCACACGGAACCCGTCACTCGTTTAGGCCCTGCACAAGTCAATGGGCACTGTATCCCTACACAAGTCAATGTGCACTGTATCCCTACACAAGTCAATGGGCAATGTATCCGTGCACAAGTCAATGGGCACTGTATCCCTGTACAAGTCAATGGCCACTGTATCCATGTACAAGTCAATGGACACTGTTTCCCTACACAAGTCAAGGGGCACTGTATCCCTACACAAGTCAATTGGCACTGTATCCCAACACAAGTCAATGGGCACTGTATCCCTGTACAAGTCAATGGGCACTGCATCCCTGTGCAAGTCAATGGGCTCAGAGGGGACCAATCTTCATCACCGTCTGTGGGACAGCAGTGAACCAGGTTTTCCATCTGTTTCATGCTGCACAACTCACACAGCATGGACCCTGCTTGAGCACTCCACCGGATCTCCATGCGATGCAACGCCAGCGTGACGCATTCTGTGTTTACGGGACCTGAAGCTAATTCCTTCCGTTTCAATATGAATCTGTCCCTCCCCGGAGAGACCCGCGCCCCTGAATAGGCCGCGAGGAAATTGCAGTTTGGCAGGTGCCTCAAACAGAGCGTTATTGCCAAGTCCCACAGAAAACCAGGGGCGGATCCAGGGGCACTGCAGGTCTGTACCTCCATGAGAATGACTCTCTCGTTTGGATCCATGCGGAGCTGCAGGCCACGACTACCCTGATTCCTCACAAAAAAGTTTCCAGCGGACCCAGAGAGCCTCGACCCACCTAACACTCAGGATACCTTTCATCTGCCTCCATTTGGCACAGTCAGAGCAGTTTTGTTCAAAGTTCAGTTGGTCCCGCAGCTGCCTGTCCCTTCAGCCATATCCTGGTTCCACACCTGCGGACTCTTGCACGTTCTACCAAGTCAATGAGCTTTACTTATTTCTGGAGACTCAACCCACACGGGACTGCAAAAATACATCGAGTCCCTTGACCTTTTAGGAACCAGGGTGATGAGCAGCTTGTTTTGTTGCCAGGCGACAGGTCAGCTGGCAGCTGTGTCCTGTGTCGTTAGGAACGCAGAATCCATTCACAGTGGAGACGCTGCACTTTAATGTGTTCCCGTCTTTCGCGGTTGTTGACCTTGGATCAGATCAGTGACGTTTGCACTCACTGACCCTGGGAGAATCCTTCCACATAAACAGGCATGCACAACCAAACTTCCCATTTCCCACAAACGAGGGTGAAAACCACGCAACATACCTTGCTCTGTGTTGCAGTTCTTCCTGGGGGCACGTATCCAAAATCCCAATGCGAGCAGTTCCTGCAGCACGAGATTAAAGTTCACACGCGCATGCGCATGCGCCGTCTCTCATCCCAATTAGGCGTAATCGCTGTGGACGGCCGAGACTTTCTCTCGTCACGTGGTGTCAACCGCCGAGACACAGAGGAGCGCGGGAACCTGTCAGAACTGACGCCGTCTGTTCAGCGTTCTGTCGGGTGTGCAAAGGGCGAGGAGCCCTGACTCCCCAAAAGAAACTTTGAGACCTGTCAAAATGGACGCGGTCCCTTCAGGGCAGAATGGTGCTCGCTCCTGGCTCTGCATGGTGGATCCAAGGGGCTCGCATGTCTGCCCCAACACTTAACATCCCGTTTTTCCTTTGTACTGCAGGCTGTTTCTTTCACTTCTTTCACTTCCTGCCGAAGTTGATTTGAAGTTGGGGACTCCAACCCCGAAATTGCCTCAGATCCTGGTGGATTCTGTGGTCGTGTCTCTTCCTCCGTGATCCTGGATCCGGGATTTTGCGACTTCAAGACCTGGCCAACCGGGGGAATTTTTGTTGCCCCCTTGTGGTGAGCAACTGAAGCACAATGAGAGACCCAGAAAAAATGGCCCTGGTTTGAGAGTGCGGTTACTTCACTGTTGTATTTTTATGGCTCAGGGCAGCAGACGGGTCGGCGGACCGGACCACAGCTGATGCCAACTGCGCTTTCCATCCCATCTCGCTTCATTTTCTGCGTCTAATTGCGAGTGTCGCAACACGCTGTGTGAAGCATCAGGGGCGGAGCCTGTGGAGAGGGGACCCTACGAATCAGGGGCGGTTCTTATCATGGGGGAGTAGGGGACCACCCAACGAGTTGAGCATTGAGGTCAGGGGAGCCCAACATCGGAAAGGGAAGCCTTCAACCTGAAACAACACAGAAAAATGAAAAACAAATTTTTCCCTTGCGCCCAGCAAGGGGGAGGAACATAGTTCATTGCAGGTGGGGTTCGGGGCTCACACCTCACCACTTGTCCGCATCAACTGAACAGGGAACCGACAAGAATGGGTGGACTACAACTTTGAAACAAGAAGGCGATAATGATGGTGCAATGCTTTGTTGAGAAGGTCATGGGACTGCACGGTCTCCCAGGCTCGTCAGTTCCTGGTGCCAAGTTCAGACTTGATACGCCGTGGAACTTCACCGTTCTGTTTTGACAAGTGAGAGGTCTCGCTGGATCGAGGCGGCGTCCTCAGCCTCGGCGTCTTCAGTGAGGAGCGGACACAGGTTTTGTTTCATTGCGTGTGAAACGTGAAGGTGGACCACCAAGCTTTTCAGGGGTCAGGCGGTCCTCACTGGATCCGCTGTTGTGATGTTGTGATTCAGTCAGCTCGATGCATCTTCACTGAGTTGACTCAGTGCTGCATAATTTTCACACTCGACTGACAGAACAGTTTCGGTCTGCGACACAATTTCAGCGCATCAAATACACGAAGCACCCAAACACCCGGGAGCGATTGTCTCACATGGTTGAAGGGGCTCCCACCCCACAACAGCAGGGCTCAGCCACGTTGGGCATTGAAAACTGTTGTCAACGTGTTTCATTCACAAAACACGCGACCCAGAAAAGGGGACATTTTTCTTGTGGGGATCGTTGCCCAGGGCTCTTCACCCCGGCCCTTTAGAAAACTGACCATTCCTTCCCGGTTTCGAATTCAGACGCAACAGGATGATTTACACACCTCAAAGACTTCTGAGTCTCAAAAATCTTCTCTGACCCCCTCCCCTGGATCCACCCCTGCCGCCCCCTAATGAACGCAGACAATTGACATTTGGACGGGACCACCCGGGGATTCACAGATTGTGCAAATCTCCGAGAAACTCGCTCCCGTGGAAGTCTCAGGAAATTAGACTTCGGAAAATAGAAACATCCCTCTCGTTCCAGAGCGCAATGAATTAGCTGTGTGCGGGGGCGGATCCCGGGGATGGGGGCCACAGGGAAGGGCAGAGACTGGTTTGGGGGACCCCAAGGGGTCGCAGGGGATGGGGACTTGAGGGAGATGGGTCCGAAGGGTGGCGCCAGGGTTGGTGGCCTACGTTGGAGTTGGAGGTATCCAGGGTCGGGGGAACCCTGGGGGTTTACTGGGGTCCAGGATAGGAAGGCTGCTTGAGGGCAGATCCATGGTTGAGAGAGACACATGGGTGGCTGACAGAGGTGGACTGGGGTTTCTATGGCCCTGGAGTGGCTTGACGGACCAATACAATGCAGGGGCCCAAGGGGCTTGAAGGAATCCAGGGTCAGTGGGCCCCAGGGGCTTGTTTGCAGGGCTCAATGAAGGGAAGGACAGGGAGGCCCAAGTTTGGGAAATCCTGGGGGCTGCCTCCCATCACCATCTTATTTGTCAGGATTCCACATCTTCATTCACATTTCCAAAGTTGGGATGGCGCCCCCCCTTAGTCCGGGGGTTGGGCTCACCTGAACCCAACCCTGAATCTACCCCTGTTTGACACTACAAGTTCTGTAACAGGATAGACAGGAGATCAGAGACACAGGATGCGAGCGACGGAAATTCATGAAACGAGAGGGCTTCAGTTTGGCAGGGGTTAATTCCCATATTTTCCACGGGTGAACGGAAGTCACATCCAAGTCACACCCACGATGACATTGTGCAAAAGTTTCAGTTTCCAACTTTTTTGTCTCAAGCTTGTCAACACTGAAAACGTTTGCAAAACAAACTTTACTTTGCCAGGGGGTCAGGAGACTGGGCCCATGAACCTCTTTTTGAGGGTTGGGCCTCAAGAACCAAACCCTGGATCCGTCCCTGGGTCGCTTCGATGGACATGAAACCACTGAAGCAATATTGTTGCAACTCGCTTTGTGATAACAATGATGTGTTGATAGTCAAAGCAGAACTTTTAATGCACCATACGTGGATACCAGGCCCATTGGAACTCAAACCAGCTCCACACTCGACGGGTCACACGCTGCGTCGCTGTGCAACAGAAGTTCAGGACAAGGCGGCCTGGAGGGGGCATGGTCGCTGCAAAGAAAAATGCAACGCAGACGGACGAAATGTTTCAGTGTGGTCAGGGGTAGGTGTGTGTGTGTGTGCAGTGTGCATCAGAGAGAGAGAGAGAGAGAGAGAGAGAGAGAGAGAGATGAGAAAGAAAGAAAATGAAGAGCAAGAGTGAGATGAGAAAGAAAGACAGACAGACAGAAAGACGGAAAAACATACAGAGCACGAGCGTGTGTGCGTGTGCATATGCGTGTGCGTGTGCGTGTGCGTGTGCATATGCGTGTGCGTGTGTGTGCACGACTCGACGGGGGCTGCGTCAACCAACACGAACGCAAGAAGCCCTGTCCCGACCCTGAATGTCCTGGAGCCCAGGACCCCAGCCCCCACTCAACACACCGACGCAGTCCTCCCAGACGATGCGTTGGCTTGTGGAGGAAAGCGTGACGCAACCCGCCTCCGCCCCAGCCTCAGACGAGTGTTTGCCTCCTTCATGATGGATTTGTATTCAAAAGGCTGTAGCTCTCAGATATTCATACACACACAGAACACACACTCACGATGCCAAATTGGGCTTCGACAGGTTTCGCTACATGCTGAGGCATCGGGTGCTCGAAGGTGGGGGAGGAATTCTCTGTCAACGTGATCGATTCAGAATCCACAGACCGAAGGCATTTTTCCAATGAAGAATGTCAAAGTTGGGATTCGGCCCCTAAGTGCGGAGAGTTGATCAAAAGCCACAGGCGTAAATTTCTAAACCATTTTTCCAAACTCAGATTTCCTACTGTTGGCCGCTGCTCCTCCCGCGAATCGCCATCGAAACCAGGAACCTTGCAACACAGCATGTTGAGGGTCTGTACCAGATGCAGAATCGAGGTCAGGGCGGCCCAACCGAGGAGAGCAATTTTCTCCTCTGGTTTTGTCACTGTTGGCACCCGAAACTGAAACACCTTTTGCACTTGCAGCGCTTCGTGGCAGTGTGTGTGTGTGCGTGTGTGTGCGTGTCTATGCATGTGTGTGCATGTGTGTGAAGAACTGGGCATGAACAGCCCACGGTTCCCTGGGTCCACCTGAGAAAACACATGGATCTCTGTGGATGGCGGTTCCCTCGTCCTCGTCCGTCCTGCACCGCTCGCTCTACTCTCCACCGCCCGCTCATCCATACGGATTATTACTTTGCTCCAAATTGCATTTGCAGGGCCCCAGGCAACGTTTTCCTTTTCTACAGTCTCTTCATAAGTGGGAGGTAGTGCCGGGTCCACGTGGGGTGCGTCAGGCGCTGCGTTGATGAGCAAGCGCTATTCTGTGCGCCAAGCCAGGGTCACGCGGGATGCGTCGTTCCTAGAGTCGCTGTGCAAGTCAACGTCAGGCTGGGTCCACCCGGGTGCGTCATACGTTGTGCCTCTTCAAGTGTGAAGCAGCATGGACTGGTAGATCTGGGACTGAGGTCACGAATGGGAGGCTGGAATGCCTGGGACGGGGAGAAAACCACACGAGAAGAAAATTCAGATGACTGGTGCCTTGTGAAATATGGAAGGAAGCGGGGAGATTGCTCGGGGGTGTGGCCAGATCCACTGGACGATGTGTATCGAGAGCGATCCCTCCCTGCTCGAGTCTATCCATTTGCTTCTGCGTCCATTCGGCGACGAAGCTCCGCTTGTCCAGTGTGAAGCAAGCTTCAGAGTCGGTCTGCCATACGGACAGATTCGAGTTGCCCTTGTCAGACCCTCTTCACACTGGACACGTGACGCATGGTGTCTGTGGAGAAACGAGCAAGAGCAGTCCCATTGTTGTGCCCACGCACGAGACAATTCTTACGCACGACGCACACAGTGTGACATCCCAGGCACGAGGCATGTGGCGCACTCAGTGTGAAGCAGGCTTGTGTCACTGGACAAATCACGACGGGCAGCCCCCATCATTGTTGTGCCCACGCACGAGACAAGCGGCGCACGACGCATGCGCAGTGTCCAGGTACGAAGCACATGGCGCACCCAATGTGAAGCAGGCTTGAGACCCTCGCTCTCTCGGAGCGAGTGGGTGTGTGGGTGAGGCCCGGCAGAATCCATCTTCCTATTTCCGCCGTCTTTCTCCTCGCCACAAACAATTCCCGCCCCATATGGACAGGTCTGAGAAGCCTTTTCACATAGACCCGATTCACACTGCGTCAAGCGGTCTTCACATTGATGCCGTCGGCGTCAAAATATTGACGTCAACGTCAACGTCGACTCAACAATGACACAGGACCTTGTGGGTGGGCGTCTGGAAACAGTACGGACCACTCTAGCCGTTTTCACATGGGTTCTGTGGACGTCAAAACTTTGACATTGACAGCAGAATTTTGAGGTCAACATCCAAATTTAACCTGACACCGAATTGGTGGGCGTCAAAAAATGGTACAGACCATTCTTTGATGTCGTCAAGGAAAGTTTCCATCGATGACAGAAAAAGTTGATGCCATCACCAATGTGAAAACTGCTTACGTGGTTCCATAAATTCACATTGACTCCTGAAATCTTGAAGTCACCAATGTGAAAACCCTGTCTTCATTCGTTGTAAGCGTCTCGCTCAGACAGGTAATGGGTCTCTGTCCTTGTCAATGCTTTTCACGTGATCTGGGTTCTGTTTCACACCGTGCTGCGCTGGATAGGTCGGCGGGGTTTGGGTGGCTGGATGTCAACGGGTTGTGATTGGTCAGAGACTCGCATGGCACTGGATTCGCCACACATTGCCCATCTGCACAAACCAAATGTGTCTTGATTCGTGCAGGGACGCATTGCACAACACATCCAGCACAAGCCTTCGCAAGCATGTCAATGGACGACAATGCAGGGAAGCAACTCACGACGCATCCAGAGTGAAGCAGCCCCAAAACGAACGTGATATGGAGAAGTTATCTCCAGGGCACTTCCGTGCTTCTCCCTATTCATCGCGGACGGAGATGCCGGGTTCTGACTGGACGCGCTGAAACGTTGGACCTTTACGCTGCGTCCTCGTACCAGTCAACAGGCACTGGATCTCAATGGATGAGGTGCAACAAGGGTACGGACGCAAAACAAAGCATATCCAATAGGGACTTTTAGCCGTGGATAATTCCTTATGTTCCAGATGCCCTGTTTTTGTGCGACCTGGGCAACAAACGCATGAAAGTGTCAACAGCACAGAAGCCACGTGACGTAGGCACGTGACCCAGGAAAATGTTTTCCGTGGGTCAGATTGGCCAAGAACGAAGCTGACCCCTGTCCACTCAGCGTCCATTGATTTACGAGACAGTGACAGCGTCACTGTTGCAAACGCAGATTTATGCAAACGCATTTGCCTGCGAACCACACACAGACCAGGATTTCCTTTTGCGGAGGCAGGTGCGGTTTCGTCGTGTTGAACCAGAGAAGGAGATACAACGTTTGACGCATCCACTGTGACCTGGGTGCTTCTGGCCTCGTGGCTTCAAGCACACTGCGTAAACCCTGTGACGCAGTCCAAGAGTGCCTCAAGTCAAGTATTCTGACCCAACGCAGCCACCATTGACTTGTACACCCACACAACGCGTGTCGTAAACCTGACCTGACGCAGTCTTATTGTACAGCGACGCGACGCGACGTGACGCGACGAGTGACGCATCCAGCGTGAAACACGTCTGAGATAACACGCGACTTTGCGGGGTTTCTCCTCCTCCTTCCCCCTCCTCTCTTCCTTCCTTCCGGCTCCCTCAGGCCCAACCTTTTCCACAGAGAATCTCACATTACTCGAATAGGTTTCTTTCGTGTGCTCGCTCGCTGCACGGATGTGGATACTCAGCCGCTGATCCAGGGGCCTGTCATTGGGTGAGGGCAGTGAACCCCCAAACCCACTCCCCTGCAGATCCAGGGGCTGCAATGAGGGACAGACACTTCTTAATTCTCTCCACCAGATCATTCAAGGGTCTGTCATGGGGTACAGTCCCAGAACACAAATTTTCCCCTTGTTCTTTTGCTGCATGTGCAAATGCTACACATGCCACGTTTGTCAAGGTTGAAGCTCTTTCCCTGGGGTTTGGGCTTCGCTTACCATACCCTGGATCCGACGGAGACTCCATCAGTTTGAGCCAATGTTCTCAACAGGGTTGATTTCTGCAGAAAGGATTTGCACGAAATTCGACCTTGTCGAAGTTGAAGGGCAGTCGGAGTGAAGATGTAGATTGAGGGAAGCGGATCTTTGGGGAGTCACGCCTGGTGGATCCAGGATGAGGTTCAGGGCGCAAAACGGGGATGGGGAGCAGCAACCTTGACCTCTTTGCACTCAAGAAATTGGTACATTTTTTTTCGGTTTGGGAGGCCAGGCCTACTCGTAGTTGGTTCCAAGACCGGCTGAATCCCTAGGTGGCCACTGAAAAACTCATTTTCCTCACAAAAATGTGCGTTATCAGGATGTGCGTTATCAGGTGCCACTTTTTCTTCTGTTGACACGATGAAAGTTGAGGTCAACTTTGCTATGAGATCGCTCTTCCCTTGGGGTCGGCCTCCCCTGGGGTCAGTCCCCGCCGTTGGATCCTGGACCCGCCCCAGTGGATCAGTCTGCACCGTGAAGAACGAGACGGGCAGAGAAACCAAGAAAAGACATTGATTCTCCCATTTCCTCCTCAGTGCAGTAAATTTTCGCTCACGTCCGCGGCCGGACATTCACCCACGTCAAGGCGTGGTCCAAGCTGCGTGGGTCACGACTGACGTCACGACGTCATGACGTCACAAGGTCACGACGTCGCGACTGACGCAGCGCGTATGACGCGTTTGGACACAATGACCTGTCAACAACGTTGATAGACCTACAATCGCCTGTAAGTTTGAGATGCGTTTGAGTCGACGTCAACAACGCATAATACACCCAGTGCCAAAGAGATTCCATGGTCCTTCGAACTTGTTCCTCAACCCATCTGGAGCACAACACAACCATTGCCTCTCCACTTCAAGAAGGGCGCAATGCACAGCGCGCACACACACCACTGTGAAACAGGAATGAGAAGCAGTGCTCAAGGCAACTGCAGTGCGAAGTCCCTTGCGCCGGTAATGTCGTCAATTCTTCCTTATCCTCC
>JAAUXT010000148.1_pt1 | contig 47445 bp, 35 predicted proteins | sample 7278171 | NCBI WGS metagenome assembly JAAUXT01 (sample SAMN14350112, study PRJNA611818) | marine sediment metagenome | isolation source: surface marine sediment (1.8m) | place: French Polynesia: Moorea | collected 2018-08
AACAACTACATACCAAGGAAGAAATTTTCAAAGACGACAAAACTGGCGGTGCTCAACGTGACGGCTGCCACAGTCGGGAGTTTTAGCAAACAGCCCGCAACCTGGAAACGCAAACGTAACTTTTGACTATCACAGCATGCCAAAAGTTACGTTTGCGTTTGCGTTTCCAGGGTTGCGGGATGTTTGCTAAAACTCCCGACTGTGACAGCCGTCACGTTGAGCACCGCCAGTTTTGTCGTCTTTGAAAATTTCTTCCTTGGTATGTATTTGTTTCGCTCTGAATCCTCCATCCTGTCTTTCTTCAGCCCCACAAGGCCGGACTCCAGCTAAAACCTGGGTTTCCCCTCCTCCTCTTGCGTGATCTTTGTTCCGATATGCTCATGCTGATCGTTGCAGGTTTCGTGATGGAGAAACGAACGGAGGAAGAAACGGAGAAGAGCCAGGAGCAGCCAGAAGACGATGAGGCACAGCAGGAGAGGGCGTTGGCTGAAGCATTGCAGGAAGCGAAGAAGGCCGGACTCCAGACGGTGGTGCGCAGGCTGGACAGAGAGCGACCTTTGAAGGATCTGGCGCTTTTCAACGCCGCGACGATGGGCCACGTGCGCTGTACACAGCTTCTGATAGAGGCGGGAGCCGACGTGAACTGGACTGGTTCTGCAAGCAGGTTGCAGGAAAGACGCAGGTGTACAACTCTGGTTGAAACAGCTGGCAACGGGCAACTGGAGACCCAGCAATTGCTGCTCGAGGCAGGAGCCCTGGTCGACATCATTGGCCACCATGGCCCGTACGAAGTTTTTGTGCGTGGAATCAGTGCCACGTTGCCAAAGTGGTGTGAATTCGCCTACAGTGAAATGTGTACAGCTCTGGAGTCTGCAGTGATCGGAGGTCACGTGGCATGTGTGCAGAAGCTCGTGGAATGGGGAGCTGACGTGAACCGGCGAAATGGACTGAACCTCCGTCTGGCTGCTGCCACGGGGAATGTGAGCATGCTGAGCGCACTGCAGTCTGCAGGAGCCGATGTGAAGGGGTATGGCAGCGAGCTTCTGTGGCAATCGCTCTTTCTTGGTCGCTCTGAAAGCCTGCAGTGGTTCATAAATCAAGGAGTTGATGTGAACATTTCGTGCCACTATGAATCCAAGACTGTTACTGGTCGCTGTGGAGAGAAGCAGTTATGAGTGCGTTGACCTCCTGTTGTCTGCAGGGGCAGATGTCAACAAGGATGGAGATTGTGCTTTAGTGCAGGCGGCGAAGAAAGGAGACATGGATTTGGTGGATATTTTGGTTGAATACGGGGCAGATGTCAACAAATGCCTCATAGCAGCCATTCTGCAAGGATCTCGGGCCATTCTGGACCTTTTGTTGGCAAAAGGAGCTGATGTGAACAATCCCAGTGCTGACGGAGACTTTCCTTTCTTGGCTGCACTCCGGTCGCTCGACGTGGAGATGGTGAAATTACTGCTGGAGCGAGGAGCAGCGGTAAACGTGGTCGGTCCGAAGGGACACACTGCACTTATGAGTGTTTTCGAGGAAAAAGGCGGACTGATGGTGGCAATGTTCAGAAAGCCACACGCTGTGGCGGAAATTGTGGAGCTGTTGCTGTCACATGGAGCTGATGCGACGCAAGGGAGCCCTCTGCTGGACGCGATGCGATGTGGCTGTCCGAATATCGCCAGGCAGCTGCTGGAGCTGGGTGCTGACGTGAACGCTGTGTCTCCGCAGGGAGACAGTGCTCTCGGCAGTGCACTCCAGCGGGGGTGGTGTGACATGGTTCTTCTGCTTCTGGAGGCTGGAGCCAAATGGGATGATACCTGTTGTCTTAGTGTTCTCGTGCAGGACCGAGACGATATTCTGGAGCTTCTGATTGCTGCTGGAGCCGATGTGGAAAACCAAGGTGATGGCGTCCGCCTGTTGCAAGTGGCGCTCAGTTCACACCGGGGTACATTTCGATGTGTGGAGGTACTACTGCAGCACGGCGTAGATGTCACGGGAGATACAGGTGGCAGGTTGTTGGAAACTGCTTTCCGTCGGGGTGATACTTGCATCGTGAAGCTCTTGTTGGCAGCCGGTTGTTTCGTTTCTTGTTGTGATGCTTCGAAGCAAAAAAAAGAAGTGGCGAAAATTAGGGTGGCGTACGCAGCTGGAGCCGAGATACGTGGCGTGGAGGTGTCAGAATTGTTGGGTGAGACGCAGGAAAGTTCGATGCGTCTGCAGCACATCTGCAGAAAAGCAATCCGAGCGCGACTCATGAGCCTGAGTCGGGAGAACCTGTTCGTCAGAGTCCCCAAGTTGGGTGTCACCAGGTGGGCCGAGAAGTTGCTTCTGTTTGGCCAAACCATCGATCTGTAGACACTGCACCTCGAGAATGTTTCCAGAAAACATGAGAAGCGTTTATGTTCCATCATCAAATGAGTTTGTGGCGATCAGAGTTTGAGATCGAAAGTTTGTACTTGACTGAAGTTTGCACGTTTTCACTTTCCTTCAGATTTTGCATTGTGGGGCTTCTTGCGTGTGAGCAGAACCTACGTGTACGAGTCTGAATCTGCACTGGTCTGTGGCTGTCGGTGAACAAACAACCCAATGCCGGAAGGCACCTGTAGACATTTGCACTGCACAGGTTCTGACGAATTGTTGTGCTTGTACATTTTCCCACTGTATTCGAGAAATTTGTTGTCCGTAGAGTTTTTGTACTGTGTTCCATGCAACTGTCATTTTGTACGAGTTTCCACCCTACTCAAGACTTTCACAGGCACATTTTTCCACTGCATTCAAGAATTTGTATTTGGATTGTTTCTCCACGAATGCAAAGTTTGTGTGCTGTACATTTGTTCTGGAATATTTTTCCCCAAATGTTACCCGAAGAAACTGAGGACTTGTGTGTGATCCTATGAGGAAAGTGTGTCCAGAATCCAGGTCAAAGATTTCATTGGTAAAACTGTTCGAGAAACCAGCAGCTTGTACAAGCATGAATAGTTCAACTCCAGATAGTTGTTAAATGTCGAAGGTTCGTGGATCTGTAGCACTTGAGATTTCAACTCGTCTGAACCGTGTGTACGCGAAGATATTTACTCAAGAACTGGTTCATGTTCGTCACTGTATCACTAATTTCACTGTATCTGCTGTTCTGGAGAAATGTTCGAGTTTGTCGCTTGCGATTGTTTGACCATTTCCTGCTTGCTCTTCGTATCTTGGTCGTTCGCAGTTGCAAGAAGGCCTTGCAAGTTTGGACATGCGCGCGCGTGTGTGTGTGTGTGTGTGTGTGTGTGTGTATGAATCAGATGCGTGCACCACAAGAACTTTTTCTTCATTCTTTGATCGTTCGCACAAAACGGCTTTGTATGTTTGTTTTGTTTTTCGTGTGTGTGTGTGGGTGTGGAGAGTGAGTGTGTGGTTGAGATAATGTACATGCACCACAAGAACTGGTTGCACCGTGTGTGTGTCCGTCTCAAGTTCACTGTTTATGTGTGCGTGTGTGTGTCCGAATGTGTACATTTCATGAAAACACTTCTGTGCAATCATCCAATGCAACACCTCTGTGTGCCTGCCGACAACGTTCCCATCCCACGTTGGTACGAAAGAGTGTCGTTGGGTTCCCAATGAGTGAGCCCAGCTGTTCTCAGTTCTTGTTCTGGTGCTGTGTTGGGTTCCAGTTGCGGGTGGGGATATTGTGGCACGTCTTGCGTCGGTCCGACCGAGAATTTATCCACCAACTGTCGTTTTGCAAATTTGTGTCAATGTCCGAACCAAATATGCGAGTGTTGGGTCGGTTGCGATGATTTGAGCTCGTCCGGTTTGCTTATCGTGTTTTCATTGCGAAAGAAATTTTGTTTGAAACACTTGGTGATAATCCGGAATACGCTTTGAATGTGTGTATCTGTGTAGAATTTGGTATCATATGTGACACAAAGATTTGGCCTTGTGTGTTGTACAAGGCTGGTTCCAAAAGTCCTTGACGTGCAGGACATGACGATCGCCAACCGGTGCAGATGAGGTCAGGGATTGTCTGAGGATGACAGTGACCATGTTTGGGGTCACAACACAATGCTTGTTTGCCATTCGACTTCATTTTGGATGAAAACACTGCATGTACCCTGGAATGCACCAAAACCTGTCTCACTCGCAGGCACACGTCATGCACTCGAAAGACTTGGAAACAGCCACGTGTGTAGCGACCTCACCCCAGTAAATCGCGAACCTCCATGAGCGCATGCCCCAGGGCGGACTGAGCGCGCTTATTGCAACCATTGTCATGTGTCACCGGTGTGGACAAATCTTTGTGTTGGGGGTCGTCCAATTTTGTTCTTGATCTGTCAGGAATTGTTCCAGTCGAGGGTTTGATTTTCTTTTTCAAAACATGTTGGCTTCGCGGAAACAAGGGAATTTGTCAATTAGGGTCTGCAAATTCTTGAAAATAAACAGGAGTTTTTTTCACTTGTTCACAAAAAAATAGTTGTGTTTTTAGGGACCAACTTTCACACACTGAATGGGAAGGAAAATGTTGGTGCCGATTCGGCATGTGTCTTCACTGCCAAGTATTCTTGTTCAGTGATGAAGAAGATAATATTTTTCGGTCGTGCAAAATTCAGCGGTGCTCGTGCTTTCTGATCTCTGACCCCATGTTGTGTTTTCAACAAAAATGACAACATGCACGTGCGTACATACATGTGTTGTTGATTCAAAACAAAAGCCTGGAGAGTAAAAACGCTCCCTCGTTTTGGGGGTGGACACAATGTACAACTGCAGAGGTGTTTCCTGTGCCTTTGAGTGCACGACAGGCTTGTTTTGTAAGTCCGCTGCAATGAAGAATTTGTTGAGTTTTTTTTTTCGGAAACTGAACGCATCGCAGAACTGAGACTGAGGCGGAGAAACATCCCGCTTCACGCGACCAATCAGAAGCTGCGGCATCTTCAGTCCGTTTCTGTTGTTGGCGGCAAAGAGGAAGTGTGCGCATCTTGAAATTTGGGGATTTTCTGGCGTTCTGAGCGAGAAGGAAGATGGAATTACGTCGTTCTGAGCGTATTCGGAGTAAGTACAAACGTACTAGAAGGACACAGGGGTCAGTTCTTCTGCGAAAAATCCTTAAAGCACACAACACTACGATAAAAATGCTTTATTCTGTCCAACTTTCCCCGTAACCCAAAATACACATTTTGACCAGGATCACCTCCAAATACGGACAATTCCCGGCCATATCAGATCATGATCAATTCTTCTTTCACACGACAGATTCACATCAAAATTCCAAAGTCACACAGAACACAAGTAGGTCAGCGAAGATGCTGACCGCAACAATTCTCCGTGTTGTGTGCAAAGAGATCATTCTGTGAAAAATCCTTAAAGCACACAACACTACGATAAAAATGCTTCATTCAGAGGACAAAATCGCATCAGACATGGCCACATCGGGCTTACTGTGAACATAATGTTTGCGGAATGTCTCCAGATTCTTCCACCGTCCCAGGGATTGTACCTGGTCTGGATCCATTCCTGCAGAGACTGCAGCGGTTGCCCCAGTGGGCCGAAAATTTTTTGCGGAATACAAATTGATATCCAAACCAGCGAGGGCAATAGCCCAATTCAAAATACCGGAAATTGACGAGGCAGACAAAGGTTTAAAAGGTTTGGTCAATGTCAGAAAAACAGGCCCATCAGGGCCTTGAGCTTGGCGTACTGTGCGCGACATGTAGACTGTCAAGGCTTGCACCGGGCAAATGGCATGCGTGACAGAAGGTCGCAAAATGATGCGGAAACCATCAGGGTCACTGTCGTTCTTGATTCCATGCAAGTAAATTTGCAAGGACCCATCACCAGTGTCTTGCACAAACTTATGATGAAATACGACTCCAGAACGAGGAGCGATGTCCGAGGGGCGCAACATTGCGGCAAGGGCGAATAAAGAGATTGCCTTCAAGCACAGCCGTTCTAGTGGTAACTGAGGGTTGTCCGTCCAGGAAGAAAACAGTATCTTGAATGGAGCGATGGGCATGACTGATGATCTCTGTAAGGGCAATGAAGAAAATTCCTTGATTGAACCATCCAACAGTTTGCGCACATCCTCTGTGAAGTTCACACAAGTACTGCCCACAACCCTGTTGAAGCAGGAAACCGCAGCCGAAAAATGTAGAAGCTTGGCCCGCGGACGGTCCGAAGACTGGACCAAAGTCAACACATACTCAGCTGTGAGCCAATCCGGAATCGACCACATGTCAAATCCCTGTTGTGCAATAAAATTGAGGACATGTAAAATGGAACGATTGTAGGTATCCCACGTGGACTTTGCCAATGAAGTCACTGCCACCTTGGCCACTGCGAGAGACCAACCAGATCTCCGGAGCCTTTCTTGCCAGACAGTCTCCAAGCAAAAATCCGCCACCGTAAGTTCTTGAGAGGTTCCGGCATACCTGCCCTCCGCACATACAGGTGCAGAGACTGGGGCAGCCGGACTGGGGGACTCACCAACATGCTCAGTAACTTGTTGTACCATGACGCTCCTTTCCAGCAGGGTGCGAGAACAGTAGCTGAGGCCTCGTCTGTCTCCAACTTTTGCAGAATGCGTGGCAGGAGATTGAAGGGAGCATTTATCCAGTTGTGTTCCTGCCCCCCCCCCCCGCACGGCTGAGCAAAGGCGTCTACTGCCTCGCAGGATCTGTCTTGGAAGAGTGCGTTGTATCTTCAGAGCTAAGCTGTACTCTCGCTGGCAAAACGATCGACGGTGTGAGGTCCCAGTAGAGTGTCCAGGTATTTGAACACACCTGGGTGCAGCTGCCACTTGTGACGTTGAAGGACACGACTTAAGAAATCGGCCCTCTGATTCCGTACTCCGCTGAGGTGCTTGGCATGAAGAGACACACCTCGCTGGTGGCACCAGGCAAACACTGTGCGGGCGAGGAGCAGGAATGGACTTCCCTGTCATGTGGTTCAAATATGCCACTGTGGTCACATTGTCTGACACCAGCTGCACGGACTTGTGAAGGATGTGGGGTTCCAAACTCTGTAGGGCGCGAAATGCCCCGAACAACTCTTTGTAGTTGCTGTGCTGATGGGCCACCTGAAACTCCCAGGGGCCACAGGAGTCTGTGTGAGGAGGAAGCTGAGGGGACCAGCCTCCCCATCCGGAGCCCGACGCATCGGTGAACACCTGAAGATCCACTTGCGGTTGCAGTAGTGGAGCGCCGTTCCAAGACCACAGGGCTGAACTCCACCACATCAGGTCCCGATGGCACGGAGGATCCACTTGCATGAGACTGTTCCAATCCTTCTTGGAGGCCATGACCCGGAAGACATTGCGAAGTAGCAACTTGGTAGGAATCACTGCCTTGGTCATGCTGACGCAACGCCCAGCGATGCGCGCCAGGGTCCTCACAGGTATCAAAGCAGACTTGTGGTTCAGAACAGTCAAGATCAGCTTCCTGAACTTCTGAATCCTTTTCCGTGGCACACGGATCCATGGTCCTTTGTCACCCACTGAAAACACCTGGAAACCCACAAATGTGGTATCAGTGGAAGCCACCAAGTCACACTTGTCCCAATTGACGGACCAACCCAAAGCAGCAAAGGAAGACTCAATCTGTGCCCTTGTGTTGACAACGCACTGTGGTCTAATCATGAAAATAAAATTGTCAACCCAAACAACACAGCGAAACTGAAGGCTCTGAAAATGGACCACAACTTGCTTCATGACCTTAGAGAAAAGAAAAGGCGCACACTTGAGTCCAAAGGGCATGGACACCCATTGATATATCTGACCTTTCCATTGAAAACACACAAATTTGCGCAAATCCGGGCGCAACTTCAAGTGGTGAAAACCATGCTCAATATCATAAGAAATCAAAACGTCACCCGCCTGAATTTGAGCAGCAACAGACTGTATGCCTTCCTGTTTGAATGAGGGGCAAACTATCCACTTATTGATGTGGCGAGATTCCAAAACCAATCTAAGTTTTCCGTTCTTCTTTGGGACTACAGAAATAGGTAAAATGCACACTGCATCCCGCTCAGAGATCTCTCGGATACTGTCACGGTCAAGCAAAGTTTGAATCTCTGCGTCTACAAACTGCGAATGCACAGGAGATAAGACCATATTCACACCACAACAAGAGTCCGGGGGTGACGAAAAGAAGAGGGGAACGCCCTCACAAATCCAATTCAAAATGTAGTCAGGGGTGTCAATTGCACTCCACGCTTGCGGGCGTAACGCGCCCATAAATCACTGTTGATCGTCGCGCTCTATAGGCACAGACACAGGCTGAAAACCCGGGGTGGAGTCACGGAACCTGTTGCGCTGAAAGCCTCCTCTGCCTTGACCACGTCCACGTCCTGACCAGTGAGAAAAATTGCCTTGAAAGCCGTGACCACGCCCTCGTTGAGAAAACTCGTCATTGGGTGCGAGGGAAGCAAGATTGGCCGCTGTCTCCATGTGCCGCACTAAACGTGGGTTGCCAATCCCAGAGGAGCCAGCTCCTAAATTCCTAAAGAAAGCTCTCGCCTTTGGGCCGTATGTGCCAGCCACAACCAGACCAGCATGCTCTTCCTGCATATGACACATACAGGAAACCAGTGTCACACCCAAATCTTCTGTGCGGGCCCGAACCTCATCAACAGACACAGTCTCAGAGGCGTCCAAAGTATCCGTGAGTGCCCCAACAATTTTCAAAGCGGTCTCCACATACTTAGCTGTCAATGACAGGAGAATAGCACTATCCTTGGACTTGCTGTCGATGCCTGAAACCTTTTCTCCAAAGTAGAAGTCATCCGGAAGGCGGACTGAAGAGAAGGAGCCTCGTACTCCCTTGTACTTGTTGAGCAGCGGGTCAGTATCCACATCACAAAAACCAGAAGTGGTGGACTGAACACCTTGAACCCCCAAAAGAGCCGCTGTTGTGCTGCAAGACCCCAGCTGGCGAGTTAAACATGAGCCGGCCTGGTCGCCATATTGGCAATTCGTGTCCACATTAGCACTGTTTCTCTCCAATTTGTCCAACCTGTCCGCTAAAAGAGCGAGTCTCTGATCACAATCCGACTTTAAAGAAGTCACAGTTTGAAGAACAGCATCCAGTTTCTGCTCCATGCAGGAAAAAATCCACAAAACTCGACAAGCGACAAACTTCCATGCGACCAACGGGGAAAGTCACACAGAACACAAGTAGGTCAGCGAAGACGCTGACCGCAACGACTCTCCGTGTTGTGTGCAAAGAGATCAATCAGTTTCAAGTATATTTCAAGGTTTTGCAACCGCGAGAGCTGTATTATCGCTCAACGGAAAGCGTGCTTGACCTCGTCCGCAAACCCAAGTTACGTTGCGACCAGTGTACGAGTATTTCAAATGTCCGAGAGGCGTTTTCGTCATTTTATAAAAAGAGGCAATTTACCACAGCACCAGCTGCGTCGTGTGCCGTGACATTTCGAGTGTGTCGGGGGGGGGGGAGGGGGCACACTTTTTTCCCAAGTTCCCTGTTTCGTTTTGAGAATTTTTGTGAATCACGTTCCTTTGATACGAGTATTTGTTGAAAAATTGGACAAAAGCATGAAAAAAGTGGGAGTGCTCGCTGACTGACTGGTGGCTATTTCAATGTTTTGGCGATTTCGCGTTCGAGAAGGTTCTCAATGCTGACGTTCCGGCAAAACAGGTTGCATCACCTTCAGAAATTAGGGCACCCAGTGCTCGATAATTTGTCGACACCGAGGATCATCCTGATACGAGTCGTATTTGCATGAAAAGGGACGTCAGCATTGTGAGCCCACGTATGTGGGGTTGGCGCACGGAGACAATGACAACAAAGTCAACACCCAAGCATAAGCCTACTCAAGTGACCGGAGGATTGCAAATACGAGGGGAGTCCAAAATCTGGCGTTTGCGTGAAGCATGTTGTACCAGGATGAATCACTTGTTCTTGGGATTTATCATGTCTGTGACTGCTCCGATCATTATGCAACAGACTACAATGCCTGCCGACTCCAAGTAGCAAAAGACATTGAAAACTGTGTCAGATGGCTTCATCATGATCATCTCTCAAAGCATGCTAAATCCCAAGAACAAGTGATTCATCCTCGTATCAGCTTTAGAAATTTGGACGCCTATTGCTCATTTGTCGACGTGGATGATCAACCTGATATTTGCATGTGAAGGGTCGGCAGAAGTTGGACCCCATCTCGGAGGAGAGCTTCGATGCAGATCCAAAACCCTCAAGCAAATGTGGAAATTTTGCTCTGATGTGTCCACCCACCCCCCACTCCCCACCCACACACATTTATTCTGTTGTACCTTATTTCCGCAAGTTTTCTGTGTTTTTTTACATGGAAACTTCTTTGTTTCTGATTGTCCACGATTTCGAAGAAGAATTGATGGAATTGTTGTCCACACACCTGCAAAAGGGACTTTACGAGGTAGAATCAAAGTATTCTGACAGTTAACATGGTTTCAGCAACACCGTTTGGTCACAGTTGAGCGCACATGAATAATGACAAACAAAGGACCTGACTAATTTGGTCGATCGGTCGCACACCTCAGAGATCATGTTAACTGTCAGAATACTTTGATTCTACCTCGTAAACACGACGTTTGAAATTGAAAACGTCAACCTCAATGTCAAATTTATTTTTTGCATGCCTTGATTTTTCCCCATTTTGGGAGTCATTCTGGCTTAGCAAAATATTGCTGAACAAAATTAACTCAAAAACAGTGTTTGCTATTTTGAATTTTTCTGTGTAAATGGGTCTCAAGTTGATGTGATGTTTGAGGTTTTCACTCCAAACGTTGCTGTTTAAACTCCCTAATGACGCAGATCCCAGGTCCACAAATGAACATTTGCACAACAACGTTGAAATGTGGCCATGTGGGGTTGGTAGCATGAGGTACGAGGCTGATCCCAAAACTCTTTGCCGTGCATGGTTCCGTGAAATGTTTTGTCGCACAGGACAGATTGGAACTAGATTAGTGCAAGTCTGTTCACTGCCAAATTAACTTGAGAAATTTGTTTTAAAAGCCTCAAAGGTGCAGGAGGCGTTGAATGAGGCCAGGAACGTCGGGATCCAGACAATTGTGGAGCCTCTGGACCGAGAGCGACCTCTGAAGGATGAAGCCCTGTTCTATGCGGCAACGACGGGCCACGTGCGTTGTACACAGCTGCTGATAGAGGCGGGAGCCAACGTGAACTGAATCACAGATGATCTGTTTACTGCAAATGGCCAGAGTCTGTTCGTCTGCCTGGAACCCATGTCCACGATGCAGATGCAACAAATGGTGAGCAAATTATTGCGCAAGTATCAAATCCGCAAAGACTCTGTGTGCCGCACCACAACAATTTTGGGAGTAGCGGTAGTCGGTGGACACGAGGACTGTGTGTTCAGAACTCTGGTCCGAGCTGGAGCGGATGTCAATGCCCCAGGAGTACCGAGCATCATTCTCGCTGCTGCTTCTGGAAACGTCAAAATCTTGGATTTTCTGCTGTCTGCCGGAGCAGAACTGGATGAGAACATCAAGCAAAGAGCTCTGAGGCTGGCTGTCGATGAGGGACGAATGAAAAGTGTGAGGTGGCTGATAGCGCAAGGAGCGGACGTGAATGGGAGTCACTCCAAGCCCCTTTTGTTCCAAGCTGTAGAAAGAGGACATGTGGAGTGTGTGCGTCTCCTGGTGCGTGCATGAGCTGATGTAAATGTAGCTGCCGAAGCTTTCACGCTGGAGAATATTATGACTCCATTGTCGAAAGCACTAAAAATGAACCGTTCGACCATCGTGGACATCTTACTGGATCACGGAGCTGATGTGAACCTGGCGAACGCTGATGGGGCCACACCCATCTTGTGTGCAGCCCTGACCATCAAACGCCTCGTGCAGATTGGCGCTTCCCTGGACGTGCAGCTCAAAGCGGGTTCCATATACCACGCAGGGACTGTGATAGATCAGGCCATTGCCAGTCGCAATGGTCCTGACATGGATGTCGTTTCCTTCCTTGTGCAAGCCGGAGCCAAATACAACTTTGAAACACTTGCGAGGTTGTTGGACCGAAACAGAGACGACATTCTGGAAGTGCTGATCAAAGCAGGAGCCGATGTGAACATTCGCGACCCGGCCTCCCGAGTCACACTTCTGGAGAGGGCGATCGCTGGGCGGTGGAATCGTTGTGCTAAAACACGGGGCGAAGCCTCCCGACGACAACGGCGCGTTGTCCCAAGATGCGTACGAGCGCAGACGTCTGGAGACGGTGAAGCTCCTGTTGGCAGCTGGTGCGAGAGTCGGGCACTAAGGCCCAGAACCACTACAAAACGAGGCTGGCATACATCGCCGGGGCGACGCTCCGTTTCAAGCCACCAGCGAGGTTCCGCGTCGACGACGCAACAGAAATCCACCTGATGAACATCGCGAGGATAGCCATCAGACGTCACATGATGAGGGTCTCCAGGGTGAACCTGTTCGTCAGGGTGCCGGAGTCGGGCGTTCCCAAGGTGATGGAGGAATACCTCCTCTTCGATGAAAAACTCAACGTGTGAACTCGGATTTATCGACACAGTTCGATACGCTTGTGGTGCAAGCCTGAAAAATTCAAGTGTTTGTTGCGTGTGGCAGAGACAGTTCGATACACTTGTGCAAGCCGAAAAATCTGGTTTTTGTTGTGTGGCAGGATTTGTTTTGTGCAAGCACGTTCTTGTTCATGGCAAATGTTCAATTTGGTTTGGATTTTGCACGTACTGATACCTATGGCGCAAGCCGTGATTTCATGTGATGTAGATTCTGATTCAGTTGTCGTCGTCAAAGTGAGAATCAATCTGCTGATTGGTCTTCCAGTTTCTCCGTTTTCTCGCAATACGACAATTGGAGTTTCACAGGTTCTGTACGAGAGTCAAAGTACATGTAGGAGCGTCTGTTGTGCAGAATTTGGTACCCAGTGTTGATTCCTTGTGTCGCTGTTTCTGGGCTGTTTTCGATTTTTGGCTCGCAGTTGTTTGCTGTTTCAAAATCTGTGTTTCTGTTTCAGTTTCTTTCTGTTGTTGTTGTGAAAACATTTCGAGCCAGCAATGGTTCCAGCCTCCTGTATGTGAATTCGGGCGATGAGACCCGTTCCAACGCGATTGACAGTTTGCTGTCTTGACAAGGGAAGACGCACTCGGGTTCAGTTCTGTGCCTCAATTCTCAAGTCGAGGGCAAAAAGACACTCAATAATTTTCATGTCGAACTGAAAATGTATTCAAGGAATATACTCAAGACACTTGTATGTTAAAACAGATATCAAGCAAACTGATTGTATCATTTGGATGCAATATTTTGGGACAGATGTTTCGTATACTTACTCAAGAAGCGGTTTTGTTTGAAATTTGATGTGGCCATGTTGAGGCTCAACACCATTTGCTTTGATTTGCTTTGTGAAAAAGCTGTGCACCCTCAATTTGCCTTCCGTTCTCTGTGCAACTGACTTGCCCACAATGACAAAGTGCATATTCAGTTTATTCTTGACAAAGAATTCCAGATATGTTTTATTGGCGGTACGAGGGAGGGCACTCACGTCTGTCTTTGTTCGGGGGGGGGGGGGCTTTGCTTGGAGGTGCCTATGTTTTCTGGGTCGTGGCAAAAACAACTGAAGTTCAGCCAGATGAAGCGCACGAACCAGAAGGGGAAAGCAACACACAGAATGCAGAGAAGGAGCGTTTAGTGGGCATTTCCTTTTCGGAATTCCTGGCACCACCCCTGGGCATCTGCCGCATGTTGTACCAGGGGTGTACCAATGCTGACGGTACAGTGCATGTTGTATCACCTTGTGCACTATAGAATTAGGACGAGTTGACACCATTCTGTGGCCCCAAATCGCTGAGTTGACCCCTCCAACGTAAACGGTAAAGGTGATACAACATGGTCATTGCACCGTCAGCATTGGCATCCCCCTCGTACACGTGATGTGTTCTGGCGAAAGGTCGTTGTGTGTGAAGCGGAGAAAGTCTGCGCTGTCGTTGCTCGCGGTTGGTCGATGGAGTGCCACCTGACCATGTGCCTTTATTTTGTGAATCTGGTGATTCGCGACATTCAGTGAGGAAAGCGGCCTGTCTTTGTATGGATCTGCGACTGTGCATATTTTTTTTTGGGTGGGGGGGAGGCGGATGTTGCAATTAGGCAACAAGTGAGCTGATTTCAACCACGAAAGCATCGATGTGCCTGGTACAACATGGGAATTGTGTTTGGTACTGCACCTACCATCTCATGCGTACGATGCGTTTTCACCTCAAAATCCAACGTGAAAGGAAATGGTGTGTTGTGTTTTGTTTTTATGCGGGTGTGTCGTAGTTTGCAAGGGTGCAAGAACAAAAGGCTACGAGGATCTATCATTTATTTCTGAGACTGGTCATGATCGGAACCCTCTGCGATTGTTGTGCAAGCGACCAATTTGTACGAGGATGTTTCAACTTCTGGCGATTGAATTGCTTGTAGAATCATGACCAATTTGTCTCCTGTGTACTGACAGAACTGTGTGAACTCGATGTGTCCAACAGTATGAACAGGACCCCTCTACATGCAATTCATTCGCCAAAAGTAAAAACATCCTCGTACCCAAGCAGACTGCAAAAAAGTGGCCGTGTCAAAGAGCTTCAACATGTGCAAATGTTCTGACCCTAACCAGTCTCAGAATTAACGTACAAACCAGACAATATTGTACTGTTTGTGAGTCGGAGTGTTGCAGGGGGTCGAGATTCCTGTGTCTGGGGGTTTGAGAGACCCGAATTCGGTGGAGAAAGGACCCTGTAGCCAAAACGTTTTTGTGCCGGCGCCTCCGCGATGAATAACAAAGTGTACTATGTTTACTCGAGAATTTGTTCAGATTTGTCAATCCGCGTGTCAATACATCAGCTGGTGTGTCAAATGTCTCTTTCTTGGGTGAGATGTTGGAATTGTCGGCAGATCCCGAACGTAACCGTGTAGTTCACCACACCAACCAAACAAAAAGAATCTGTTATTTCATGGACAGACTTGGTACAAATCGTTCAATTATATTTGTCAATAAAACATCGCAACTCGTGAGTTTTGTTTTTGTCTTGACAGCCGATGTGCAATTTCCAGGTTGGAGTGGGGTGTCTGGGGAAGCATTGACGAAGAAAAAAGACACAAAAAGGAAAATTTCCGGGCACGATGCAGCATGGGATCAGAAAGGACAAACTTTTTTGTTCGTGCTGATTGGGGCAGTCAAGATACGTTTTTTGTCCTGACATGTATGTCACGGGAGTTTCTGTGATGATGTGTTGACAGCAAAAGCGCTGTTTGCCACGGACTGGGGCATTGAGGCTGCCTTGCGGACCCACCCCTGCATCAGCATGAGTCGACGGCAATGCAAATTTCTTTCTTGTGTTATACGATGCTTGCTTCAAAACTGGGTTTGGCTGCATGTTGAAGAAACTTGTGCACTGACATTTGTTGAGATCGTTCAGAGGTCGGCTGATCATGCCAATTCAACATGCAGTCCAACCCAGAAGTGAAGCAAGCCTCGTACTGCACATGCAAAAGCGTGCAGTCAGCCGTTTTGGCCAACTCTGCCAGCGGCAATGCGAAAATCAGGACCCTCACCACACCAACTGGTGAGGCCAGATTCACCACACCAACTGGTGGGGCCAGATTGGCAATTCAGACTCAGGAGCCGAAAAATTCTTGGACAGACCTCGTACTCTTGCAGCGGGGGGCACACGTTTTCAGAAGTGAAATATCTCCACCAAGACGAATCAGGAAAGCTGTTGCTGCTGGAACTTTCTGTCTCAATCCGTCATGGATTCCGTCTCAGACCTTGTCCCTGCAGTGTTATCGGTACATCCTTGAGCTGGTATGTTATCAGTAGATTCTGGGGCTGTGATGTTATCAGTAGATATTGGAGCTGTGATGTTACCAGTAGATACTGGAGCTGTGATGTTATCAGTAGATATTGGAGCTGTGATGTTACCAGTAGATACAGGAGTTGTGATATTATCAGTAGATATAGGAGTTGTGATATTATCAGTAGATTCTGGGGCTGTGACGTTGTCAGTAGATACTGGAGCTGTGATGTGACCAGTAGATGCTGGAGCTGCAATGTTATCAGTCGCTACTGAAGTTGTGCTACGAGAAGATGACGCTGCAGTTGGAAGAAAAGAACATGTGTCAAATGTTTGCTGAAGTCATTTTGTGAACAGACGCTTTCTCGTCCTCAGTTTGATGGCATCATGCACACAACACTCAAAATAAACACAGGAAACGAATGTCCTGCAATGGCACTGGGCTTGTGATCTCTCACCTGTGCAGTTTAGTTTCCCTGTCGCGCTCCCACCACTTCCCTCACATGTGATGGTTGCTGTTCTTCCATCCTCACAGGTGTAATTGACCTGTGCACCAACATTGTAGGGCCCTTTGTGCCTGGTTCTTCTGGCGAAGGGAACACCTCCTGGTTCGGGAGACACGCCTGAAATGCGCAACAGTACAAGTGTTGGACCAGTGTCTGTGGGCTCAGTGTAAAATGTCTTGCACAAGAAAATGTGTGTGTGGTGTTTGTCTGTTTCCATCTCAGTTTCTAAAATGTCTCTCTTGGTGCCTTTTGTTCTCAAAGCGAGAGGTCAGTGCTACCTCGTCTTGTCTCTTCGGCAGGTTCAGGGTGATCACTGTGTGTGCTTCTGTTAGCCAATATTTTGAACCAAAGACACAACAAATAGACCACTGAACCACAATACTTGTGCTGCACCAAAAACCCTGCCCACAGCGTTTACACAGATTTTGATCCGTGATGCATTCCAATGGTGTCTGTATATAGAGTCGCTCATTCTGGCCACAACAAAAAACATCTCGAATATGCAGCGTCCACTGACCTAAAATCTGGAAAATAAAACTTGCAGAAAAAGCCTCACCAGAGTCCCCGCATTTCCAGTCGTTCACCAACTTGGCGCAATTGAAACTACTTGGGCTGTCAAAAGCCATATCCCATGTCCAGGTTCCGTGCCACTCTTCCTGCTTCAACCAGCAGAGGGAGCTGCAGTTCCACTGGTTTGTGCTGTAACCAAGGCAACACTCTCTCGAAGTCGTCCACCATCTTTCGTGAGGCTCTGTGCAACTTAACTGCAATTTCAGCGGCCTTGGAAGGTTGAGAAAGTGAGTTTGGCTGAGAGAAGTCAACTTGTTGCAGTACAAACTGATTGTGGTTGTTGAGTAGAGAGGATGAAAGGCTGCTTCTTCAAGTGTTTGAAGTTCATTGTGGTGTAAATGTAGATATTTTAGACTGTACAACCCTGTTAAAGTTCCAACCTGAATGACAGAGAGGTGGTTGTTGTTGATGACAAGTTTAACAAGAGACTGTAACCTACTGAAAGATCCTTGTTCAATACTGGATATCTTGTTGAATGTCAGCTCCAGTGTTCTAACAGACTTCAGTTCAGTTAACGTGTCTTTCTGGATTGTGGTCAAGCTGTTGGACTGCAGGCTGAGGCCAAAGTTAATTGGTGATTCCCCACCATGTTTGAGGCCACTGATGCCAGTTCTTGTCTGTATCAGAGAATCTGATGGTCCCAGGCCTTTGAAAGCATCCTTCTCAATCAATCTAATTTTGCTTCCCATCAACCAAAGGAAATAGATCTACACTGACTTCAGTCCAAGGAAGGTGTTTGTTTGTAAAATGGAAATTTAATTTTGGTGGAGGCCCAGTGTTGTACATCTTGACAGATTGATGAAGGTTTCAGGTTCAATAATTGAAATGTTGTTTCTCTCCAGGTAAAGACTCTCCAGAGTTGTCGGTCCACTGAATACTTCCTTGTTGAGAGATGAGATGCTGTTGTCTGCCAGGTAAAGGGTCTGGAGGGATTCCATCCCAAAGAAGTTGTTTTTACCAACAGAAGCAATTTTGTTTTTGTCCAAGTAAAGTTTTCTCAGCGATGCCAGCCCAGTGAACATTCCTTCACCAAGATTTGTTTTTAGAGATTTGCGCCGCTACCTGTCAAACGCGAAGCACTGAAGGTATTACCTTCCAAAAGTATGTGTACAACACTTTCTCTATCAAAATGGTACTCAATTGTATTCACATTTGGTCTGTGTATTTGTTCTCTATGTGGGATTATGTGCCAGGAAGGAATCAGAATGCAGTCCATTGAAATTGGCACCATTCCAATTTTCTTTTGTCTGGTGCTGTTGACCCAAAACAATATGGCACCAGGTGCAAATCACGCGAGTTCCATGGAACTATTTTTTTTGCACAGGAATGAGCTTGTTTGGACAATGGGTGGATGCGTGCATGTTCTTGAGTTTGGAGATGAGCCAACCCAACATTCTACCACCCCCCGATGGTCCTGGTGGGGTATATCCCACCTAGAATTAGGTCAATGCTCGGGGATCAGGGTGATTGGCCCGCCTCAAAGTTTTTGAGGAGCCCTACCTCTCTGACGGGGGTCTTGGGGAAAGGCAGGGTTTGCTCAGCAAAGTTGTGGGATCGCCCCCCCCCCCCCGATGAGAACGGTCTTGAGGGGGCAGGGCCTGTCCCAGTTCCTGTTGTGATAATTCCTGGGTCCCTGGACACACTGGTCAGTGTTCACCGTTCTGATTGTTTTGCACAGGTCAGCGCCGAAATATGTTTGACGATGAATTCTAGTTTCTTTGTCAAAGATGTACGCCAAAAATTGTCCCCTGTCAATCAGAGAGGTGATGTTGGTTTTTACTTTGCAGTTCATTTCAAAATCATATGGACAAAACCCATGGTTCACCAAAAAAATGTGCACTGTTTCGGAGGAAGAAGCGGGCTGGGGGGGATTCCAGGGTATTCCCCGGACCCGCTTAGATACCCAGAAGTGGCACATCTGCATTTTGCCCGACGTGGTGCCACGTGTTTACATACTTGTGATTAGTAGCGTACCTGTGAGCAAAGTGACGTGATTGTCCATGATGAGAGTCGAAGGAATCTTGCAAAGTGAGAAAGTCTGGATTCCATCAGAGAGGCGAAGCTCAAGTTTGAGGCAAACGCGTCTTTGCTGAAACAAGTTCCGTGAAGGTGACTTCACATCTTCACGTCCGTCTCGCGCTTTCAGATTCCATGGGCATTTTCCAGGTCAAATGCGGGCAGTCCACAATTCCAGTCTCCGGATGTGTTGACGTAGAGAGTTGTCACCAACATTGTGACGCAAAGAAATAATTTTTGCTGGGTTTTGTACACATCCGAATTCACGAGCACAAGATTCAGTCAAAAAGCGCAGTTCGGCTCCAGGTACCTGTAAAAAGTAAAATCAACAACAAAAAAAGTTGAACGCAAGGTTTGGCTGCCGAATTTGCAAACAACTCCCTTTCATCACATGTGTCATCATTTCCACGAAGATGCTTCAGGCCACGTTTTGGTCACAATGTATCCCACACCAAAGGCAGCCATATCTTTCATCACCTGCTTCCTGAGGTGGGGCCCAGAGTGTTACGTTTCATGTCAGCCACTTCAGTGCGAAAAGTTAACAAAGAATGTGTCACACGTCAAATTTTGACAACGCTTGAAAGTATAATGAACATTTTCACTCCAGCAACCAAAGCAATCATGTTCATCAAGTTTGGGATGGGCTCTCGGGTCCTGAGTCCTTTCAAACGTTTTTTCTGGAACTTGTGCATGCTGGACCTGTACGCGCCTCCAATAGAGAGGAAAGTGCTTGGGTTCTGGGAAATTTAGTGTGTGGGCATGTACGAGGATGAATCACTTGTTCTTGGGATTCAGCATGCTTTCGGAGACGATCATGATGAAGTCATTTGACACAGTTTTCAATGTCTTTTGCTACTTGGAGTCGGCAGGCATTGTAGTCTGTTGCGCAATGATCGGAGTAGTCACAGACATGATAAATCCCAAGAAGAAGTGATTCATCCTAGTAGGTGTGGTTGTGCAGTGGCGTGCAAGGATATTCATCTTGGGGAGGCAACAGCATGCTGTGCTTTGATCTGTGTGTGTGTGTGTGTGTGTGTGTGTGTGTGTGTGTGTGTGTGTGTGTGTCTTAGTCTGTGTTCGAACAGGCAGTTGCTTTGATGTGCCAGTTCCCCAAGCTTAACGGACTCTTTCAAGCCCGTGCAGACCTCAGTGTTGTGTGCGTACACGTGTGTGTGTGAGAGTGTATGTGTAGATCTAAGTGTGTGTGTGCGTGAGTATGTCCGTGTGTCTCTGTCGGAATAACCTTCGACAGGATATTTTATCCAACGAACCAATTTATTTTGCCTGTCCCCTACACCTCTTTCAACTGCCCCACCCAAAGGGCCACTGGCAGAGCATTTTTGGTGATTTGCGCCTGGTTCCCGAATGGGTACCAGGTGCAAAAGCACATGAGGCATCCTAGACAACATTAAGGGTTTTCACATTGGCTGGGCGGCATCAGAATTTTTAATGCGCGCGTCAAAATTTTGATGTGCGGGCATGAAAGTCAACATGATGCCCAATGGAGAGCATCAAATCATCAGTCCAGACCGAGCACACATTTTTGACGTAGGCATCAGATTTTTGACATGCGCATCACCAACATGAAAACCCTTAGTCCAGACCGATCACAAATTTTTGAGGCGGGTGTCATTTTTTTGTCGCTGCGTCACCAATGTGAAAACCCTTATTCGGTGGACAACATTTTTCAATGAAAATGGGGCTCAATTTTGTTCATATTTGGTCAAATGATTTTGGCTTGGTGTAGCATTGTGCAGCAGGAAGGATTTTGTTCAAATCACAGTACAAAAGAATGTTGTGTTTGAGTGGGGAGTAATTGGTGCAAATCACACGACCTTCCTGGAGGTATTTCTCATACACATGCACTTGAACGTTTGGAAGTCAGAACTGGGTGTGGTCCATACCTGCATAATGATTGTGTAGCTCCTCGCGAAAAGTGATATTTTTTTGAACTGTGTTTCTGGTTCAATTTCCACATGCAACACGTGACAAAATATCCAATTTCCTAATTTCATGCAGAAATAAATTGTCACAACATCACTCAGAAAATCTGTCTCTTCCGTCCGGCTGGAATCACCTTTTTTTCCATTTTCTCGTGACCACTCTATGATGTATGACTTACAGAACATTCACTGAAGAAAAACGCATTTGCTCAGAGCATAATTATCACGCTCTTGAATTGTTGGCTGAAGTGACAATGTGCAAATTCCAGGGAATAAAACGAAGGAAAGCATGGAACAAAGCAAATGCAGGAAATCCAGGTTCTGTACACAGGATATCTCAACCGCAATCACCCAAGGAAATGAACTCATTTTTGTCCATAACCACACGTCAGAAGAAGGACTTAAAAAATTGTGGAATGTTCCAGGCAAAGTGATATCAATAGAAGAAAAAAACATGAGGGGTGTGTCTGTGAGGCAATTCACACAAAGTGATCAAAAGTCATTGTGACTGAAACACACGGCAATCAGAATGCACCCTGAAAGGATAAAATGATTTGTTTTTCAGAATGCGCCCAAATGTACTAATTTATATGAATGTAACTAAATTATCTACACCAAAAAGCTGACTGAAATCTTCACTGAATGTCCCCTTCAAACTCTTTCCCATAATCCCACATTTCCACCCAAACTGTGACTCAACCTGAAAAATAGTTACAATATGTCGAAAAAAATAAAATGAGGAACACCAGTCCAATACTGAACTAACAAACGATATCTCATCAATTTACTTCCTTCATCAAATATTTATACTTTCTCAGATGTCACATACTGTTGTAAGAGGATCCAAAATATTTGAACCCACAAAATTTAAACTCTGCCCAAAACAAACTCGAACATTTGAACTTAACAAATTCCTCACTCTTGCCTTTTTCTGAAACCAAACAAATTCAAGAAGACCCAAAAGATTGAAATTTAAAATTCATTTTTACCGAGAAACATGTCTTTACATGTTTTCTATGGATGCTGCCTTTTAAAGTGATTGATTTTGGTTGCCCACCATTTCGGTCACTCAAAATAAAGCCACCTTCTTTTGTGGTGCAACCTCCTCAAATCACCAATAAACAGCACCATTTCCATGCCAGTGGCCAATCACAAAACACGATCACGCTCGGAGGTCAACCACACCTTTGCTGTAAGGGCGGCGCATGATACTCTCTTGATTACGGTATCTCTTGTCAACACTGTGTGCACAAACAATTTCTTCAACATTTGAGTGACTCATTTTCTTGGACATAGAATGACGATGCGGTGATTGTTGGCCAGTGAAGGCAGAAACTGTTCCTTCAACAATATCATTCTGGACTAAGTCACAAAGGCGGTAAGGTGATGAGAGACCAAATAACAAGCAAAAGGAGTGCATTCAGTGTTTTGTTTGTTCTGGCCATTCAAAGGGCCACTGGTCAGGTACTGTTGAGCAAAAATATAACAGACAGGTATATTTTAGACAACACACCCAAGATGTGGCACAACTACGTAATTTCACATTTGTATGACACTTTGCTTGACAATTTTGTTGAGCAAAATAATTCTCAAAGTGAACAGAATTTTGAAGGACAAAACAGAGCCTTACATTGGTTTCCAAAAGACAAACGACACTATTCATGTATTCTCATGATTCTGTCATCCAATTCTCACATCTTGCATCATGTTGCAACCACTACTGTATTTCATGATGAGAGCTCAGATCAACATCACCTGGCAAAGGGAACCCAAAGAGAGACTCATCAGAACCTAAAAGTTAGGGTCTGTATGAAGGCCTCTGGGTTTGAATTGTGTCTCAAAAATGGAGCAACAGAAATGAGCAGAAAGAAACTTTTTTACTTTTACTTGATTGACAAGCCAGTTACTCATTTGGTGTCATTTTTCCAGAATGATCCACATAGAACGTTCAAAGTTGATGTGACAAAACCTGTCCAATATCATATTGTGCTGTCACCACAACTTGCAATGAATGGTACAATAAATAAATTATTTATCCCTTATCAATGCCACAATAATATTGGGATTGTGTTCAGTTTTGAGAGAAGACGTCAAATAACTTCTGTTCTTTTTTGTGGAAGATATTCAAAGACAATTATATTTCTGCAAAGCAAGAGCATGCTTCACCAAGGTTTGAAACCATTTGGACATTTTGACATCATATTTTGTGTCTTTGACAAAATGAGAGTGATACAATCTGAGACTAATGTGTACAGGAAACAGGACCACCAAAGTTTGGCCTGGCTGCTTACATTTCCAAACAAAACCACAGTGTTGTCCAAGTTTCACATCAAGGTGGCAAAACAACATTGTGTTTTGCTGAATCTGTCAGGGATTTACAATTGGACGTTCCAAGTATTTGATGGACCAGGAGAGAGATCTGCTGAACTACAACTGACTGAAAACCAGTTGTACTTGAGCAAGAGGTTTCAATGTGCAGTCTATGTTTGGAAAAATACAAAGATTCAATTCAGAGGAAAACATGAATCTAACTTTGAAATTAATTTCAAAGGACAAAAACACCAAATTTCATCTTCACAACACAAAATAACAAACCAATCATTCACCCTTGTAATACCAAATCCAAACCTGGGACAATCAATTTTATGCCAGAACATTTTGAGCACCTTATCAAGTTATGTTGTGAACATGTCAGTAATCACACTTGCTTATGAGGGAGTTGAAAGTCATTCTTGTCAATATGCTGGGGTGGGAGTTTTGGATGGGCTTGACTTTGCAGAATTGTCTGTGTTGTGTGAAGAACCAAGCAATTGGAACAAGCCCAGAAGTATTTACTCAACAAGTCACGCCATGATATTAATTTATTTTGCTCATGTTGAGTACGCAGAGATGAGTGTTGTGCTCCACATATCCCATTCTAAGTGCAAGGTCACCCACCTAAATGTTTGTTTGCGTATAAAATGGCATTGGGTGAACTTGCCTTTGTTGCATGAAGGTAACTGCTCCGTGTTTTATGTCACTCTGAACAAAAGTAGGCTCATAAACTGTAGGTTTATGTTTAAGCCAGATCAGGAAGGTGTGGTGTACAGCATGAAGGGTTTCTTCACTTCTTTCCAATTCATAGCAAATGTCAATAGCACAGGCAAGTGTGTTTTCAGTCCAACAAAAGAATGATTTGAAGCTGTTGGTGTTTAAAATTTGGAAAAAAAATGATGTAACAGAAAGTTGTTTCCTGATTTGTTCCTTTCAGATGTATTCGAGCATGACAATATTCATATGTGGGGAGAATTTTACAAAATATGGTTTCAGAAAACTTCGTTTTCAAAGGTTGCTGAGCGACAGGTTGGGTACATTGAGAAAAAAAGAGAAGATTGCCCTTTGAAACATATCAAACATGCTGAGAAGATCTTGAGAAGCTTCCATTGCACAGAGGCATTTAGATTTCCACTTATGTTTCATCTTTTTGGAATAGTCACCACAAAATACGATCTCTTTCTGGTTACATTTGCTCGAATGGCAAAAGCAAGCTGGTTGGAAATTGTTTTTGAAAAAGGTACAACAGAGTGTTGTCAAAGTCCAAACCAAACAGGGTTATCTCAAACAGTTTTTGTCACGAAAAAGAAAGGACCATTGGAATTGCAAATGGAAAGAACTTCTCCAAATTTAGTTGTCAGTCTACAAAAAAATCACAAATGTTCAAAAAGAATTTCCAATTTAACAATGGCTTTTGTGTTGTCAAACACTATATTTTGCATTGCATGTGAAAATTTGAATTCCCCTCAAGACCTTGAGGTGAGCAAGAAATGTCTTGCTCGAAACAAAGAAAGATATGAGAACAATTCATTGTCTTTTGATGTCACAAAAGAGGCGAAAATGTATTTGATAAGGCGTATTGAAGCATTTCAGCTGGAAACAACACACATTTTATCCAACACATTTTCTGAATCACAGCCCATCTGGGGAGTCTCTCTTTCAGGCACAGCGGTTTCTGCAGAAATTTCCAACAACATTTCTGACTGTGCAGTCAATTTGAATTGGATGGAAAGAAATTATTTGAAATATAATGAACCACAGAAGTGTCACAGTGTGTTTGTTCAGAAAAGTCTGCATGACAAATGCTGGAATTTTAGTTCTGTTGAAAATGGGGGAAAATACATTCTGTTTTTTGTGAACAAAGCCACACTTTACTCTGTTTGTTCGAACAAAAATGATACCAGCACCTTTGTGAGCGCAGTAAGGAGGGGACAGCTGTTTCGAATCTCCAGCTTACACCTGGTTCACAATTTGGTCAGTTGGATTGAAGCAGCAGAAACATGTTCCCAAGCAACAGCACACCTGCCTGTGTTTAGAGACAAACAAGAACTGCATGATTTTACTGCTCTTGTTAAACAATATGCCAGGTATTATTTTTCAAGGATAGAATTTGTGTACATAAGACTTGTCAAGAACAATAGGAAATATGGTAACAAAGTGAGTTTGCCTGCAATTCTTTAGTTTATTTTAATTCTCTAAGAATTAGCACAGATTTCATTCATGCTTTGTGTGTTGAAGTATATACAAGACACACATGAAATATTTTCAGGTATGGACCAACAAAGATCCCGTTTTATACACCAGAAAAACCTGGATCAGTTCAACATTTTCCTTGTACAAACATCTCAGCCTCCATTTGACCTATCTCAACAGAAGGCGCAGATTGTGCCAAATTATAACACAGTTTGTGGAGGCAAATGCTCTGATTGTTTCGAAATCAAATAACACATCTGTAGCAAAAATATGTGGTGGAATGATCTTGCAAAATTTAGCCAACATCCAATGGATGGATATTGGCTGCACATCTCAATTCCATGTTGATGTATTTTGCTTTGGAGAAATGAATCGCGTAGAAAAATCCGCTGTCAGCAACTCAATCAATTTCAACACTTGTGGCAAACAGGGTATTGTACTGGACGGAATATGCTCATTGATAACCTGGCAGAAAAGAAAGACAATAAATGTCCTCAGCTTCAGACAAGTTGATAATCTTTTGGCAAAATTTTTATTTCTTTTCGCTTGTGTTGATCCCTACAACTTACCGCCCATATTCAGCAAAGGTTTTTCCAAAAAAGTTCACTTTGTACAGCATGTTGACGTTATCAAACACTTCACTGAAACTATCCAGGAAGGCACAGAACAGTTTGCTCTGTCCATGCAGTTGGTCAATTCTGTCAAAATTAAAATTGGAGGCAATTTATTTTTCTGCCTGCCTGGTTATTATGTTTCTGCCACAATTAAAGACTTGCCCCACACTTGCAGGAATGAGTCAAACAAAAACTTGAATTCAACAAGAAATCCAATGTGTCTTGACATGCAACACAGACAGACAAGAAATTTGTTTGCACAAGTTACTTTCATTCATGAAGAAAAATATGGCACTGCATGACACTTCTAAAGCAACTTCAAGTCAGGCAATAGGCCAACATGTCCACCAAGGTAGCCCAGGTCTCAACAAACTGAACAATGAAGAAAACTGCCACAGAATGGGAATGCTCTCATGCACATTTCAAAACATAGCTTGTTACCCTGTCTCTGACATATGTTCTTTCAATCAGGGTGAAAGTGGTGTTCTCACTCCCTGCAATGGAGGAGAACATTTGCAAAATTGTTCATTATTTCAGTGTCACAACATGTTCAAATGTGTCAACAACTATTGCATTCCTTGGGGTTTTGTGTGTGATGGGAAATGGGACTGTCCATCAGGAACGGATGAGGCAACTGGCATGCAATGTGTACAAAGGAATTGCAGTGACATGTTCAGATGTCAACATTCACGAAAGTGTGTACACTTAACAACTATTTGTGACAACATTTTTGATTGCCCTTTTAAAGATGACGAAGAATTATGTATCTTACACCAACAAGTGTGTCCTCATCCTTGTGTTTGTTTAACTTTGGCAATTACATGCAATATGATCAGTCTTTCAAATGAGTTGTATTTGAAACAACACATTTATTTTTTGTTAGATATAACAAACTGTAGGATACTTTCACCATTTCAACTGCACTTCCCACACTTACTTTCCCTCAGCATTACAAGCAGCAACTTGTCTTATGCTTGTGGGGTGTCAAGATACAGTGCAAATGTACACTTGATAAACTGCACAGACAATTCCATCAAAACATTGTCTCAGAGGTGTTTTTGGGGGAACGGACAACTTGTCATTCTTGTTGTCAGGAAGAACACAATTTCTGACATCAATGAGGGGGCATTTCTTGGTCTCCCACTGCAATTTCTGGATTTGTCAGAAAACAGTATATTGTCAGTGTTGAGTTTGACAGATATTGCTGCCAGTTTGAAGGTGCTTTTCACTGACAACATTCAATTCCATGATCTCTCAAAGTGTAAAAAGCTACAGTATTTCAAAAGTCTAGATTATCATCATTGTTGCCTGTTGCCTGACAAGGCACATTGCAGTGAACTGAAACCATGGTTTTTTAATTGCAAAAACTTACTGCCAACTAAATTCCTCAAAATATTGTTTTACTTTGTGTCAAGTTTGATTTTTGTTCTTTGTGTTATCTCTATGCTGCTTCATCAGTTGGTCTTTGTTGAAGGGATGAACAGAAAAGGTGCATTTGGAACAATTGTAGCTTGGATTAACTGCTCTGATCTTCTGTTTGATTTGTCATTGACAGTTATCTGGTTTGTAGATCTCAAATATGGTGAGCAATTTCCTTTGGAAGAGTTTCACTGGAGATCAAGCTTTTTGTGTTTCTTAAGTTTTGCATTGTGTGTTTTGTTTTTGTTTTTGCATCCTTTGGTGCTGTTGGTTTTGTCTTTATCTAGACTGATGGTGGTGAAGTACCCTATGGACACCTCCTTCAAAGAAAAAGTGTTTGTGCGAAGGATACTGGCAAAAAGTACAGTTGGATGTTTCATGCTTTGCTCTGCTGCAGCGGTGTTGACTTGGTTTAAAGATCAAAGCAGCAGTTTGCCAAATTTTCTGTGCTCTCCCTTGCTTGATCCCACAAAATCTCAACTCAGCATTCTTGTTTTCAATTGGTTTGTTTTGGTACACACTAGTGGTGTGTCACTGTGCATTGCTGTTATGAACAGACTCTTATTCATATCATACATAAATTCTCAAAGGTCAGTCGGCAAGTCACAAAGACAAAAGAAAGTTAGACTGTTGATCCAACTCGTTGTCTTAGTCACTGCAAATTTTCTCTGTTGGAATTTTGGCCCATCTTTCTTTTTGGCCACCAGGTATTTGGATAGATATTCAATAAGTTTAGCAACATGGATTCACATAACTGTGCTTCCTATAAATTCTATTGTTTACCCCACAACTTTCAACATTGTAACTCTGAGAACAATTTTGACAAAACTTTTCTGGCCAGCTAATGTTGGAAAGGTTCCCTTGAAGTAAGAGATCATATTTCCAAAATGGTGTCAATTGGCTTTTGTTGCAGACAAGAAAAAAAGCCTCTGCATTCTGTTGACGTATGACATTAGCAGCCTTGTGCGATCCAGCATTCATGAGGCGTCTTCGCCTTACAAGTACCAAATAAACAATTTGCTTTTATCCCACTGTATTTTGGAGTTGGACTTGGTGCACACAGAGTATTATTGGCCTGTACCTTTCGATTCCACTCTTTCTTCAGATACCTGTGGGGTGTGTCAGTTTTGTGCATGTACACAGAGCGTTTTGTCACTAAGGACTTTTGATCTAGTGTTTCGATATTTTTCAAAGAGACAAAGGTATTTTGTGGACACAGTTTCTTTTCTACAAACACCAAAAACGTAGCAAATTAATCAAGTAACTTCTTGCTTCACTGAACAAGCCAAAGTAAAATCTCTTTCCCGGCTGCAGTTCTCCAGGAAACGCCAGCCTTGGTGAATTCACAAAGTGTCTATTTTCACTGAACAAAGACAAGGCATTTGTCCCATGTTGACTTCAATCTATTCAGTTACAACAACAGCTCCTGGGAATTCCCAGGGAACTCCTTCTGGCTGTCAAAGACAAAGGTCACATCTTGATGCTAACTAGATACCACACAGTCAGTGTATTTGGACTCTAGAAGTTCTGTGTGTAAGTGTTTCACCATAAAAAACTAAGAGCTCGTGTATCGCAGCTTGCCTCAGAGTCTTTGTCTGAATTAGATTTGTGAACAGCCTGTAAAATCTATTTTTTCACTCCTTTTAAAGCAAAGTGACTCCTCTGTCTTTACAACCGTACAACAAACTACAACAAAGACGTTCACTCCTATAAAATAATTTTTGTAACCTCTTGTTAAATTACCATTGCCTTTTTAAGACCCTCAAACGTTTTCTCAGAACTCCAAACAATTCCCCACCAAACACAAGACAGAAAGGATCTGTGAATGCTTTCCAGCAAGAAACAAATATCACAACCCATGGAGACACAAACACCAGCATAACATTGTCATGAATCATCGCAAAATAGGCAACAGCCAAACTTGTCCTGATTGACACTTCTAAACAAGCTTCAACAAAAATCTTTCTGATCAATATGAAAGTTTGGTCAAGCCTCTGCTGTGATTGTACCGTGGAAGCAGATTTTGCCACTTCTGACCCAAACGTATGGTACAGTTTGGGTGCAACAGCAGCACATGTGGCCTGAAGAAACCCAGCAATGCCCAAGAAAATCTTCAGGGATATGGCTTTGTTTGGAATTGATACCAAGAAACATGCAGGAGACAAGCTAGAAATGTTATTTTCAGTAATTAAGAACAGGGATAAATTGCCAATAGCAAATATCACAGAGAAAGAATATATTTGCAAAACTAGTTTCTTCACATATATTTCTCTCTTGAACTCAGTGTGAAAGGGATCCACAACTATCATTGTTCTTGACAGAGCTACAACAAAGGACATAATCACTGAACTCTGAACATGAACACAAAGCAACATTGCAATGAAAAAGCAGAAGAAGCTATTTTTCCAGTGGCTTTGTACAAGTGGAAACTCCTCACCATAATAGCCATCAACAGAGGTTATGGATGTGACATAAACTGACAGGATTAAATTGGAAACAATGACACCTCTTGTGACAAAATATGAAGATTTCTTTGAAGTTTGTGCTCCAAATAATCCCTGTGTGTTTGCTGTTTGCTTCAAACAAATTCCACCCATGATATTGAGGACATAGATTAGAATTAATATGACAAAGACAATCTCCTTTGGAACAAATCTGAGCAACAATCCACCACAGTCTGCAGCAACTGTATTGATTTTGTGCATGTTAGAAATATTGAATGACCTTGTTCTTGCAAGTTGTGTGATTGCAAGGAAACTTTCATCTGTTGACAGAGTGTGGCAGTTGCTTTTGGAAAAATAGCAGCAAATTCCTAAATTGCTCACAATGAGATGCATTGTGATTGCCGAGACTTTTCCGCCCACCTGTGTGAATTTGTTGTTCAAGAGAAGAACAAGTTTAACTTTGTTCAAACCATAAAAAAGGGACCTGGTAAAGTATGACAAGTGATTCTGTGAGAGATCCAAGACAACAACATTGTTCAATGACTCAAAAGACAAATGATCTACTTGTACAAGTGAAGTATTTTTCAAGAAAACACTGTGCAAAGACGAAAATTTCAGCAATCCTCTTTTTATAGTTTTCAAGTTATTTGACCCCAAATCCAACATTAACAATTGATCTGCAAAAGTAATTTCTGTCAAAATTGTTTCAATATCAGTGTATCCTAATCTGTTGGAAGAAACATTCAGAAACTGACAATTTTGGACAAAAAATGCTTGTGCATCTATCTGACAGTGTGTGATCAAGACAAAAACATAGTGTCCTATGTTGACTCCTCTTGTCATTTTGTGTGTGTCCAGATTGTAACATTCAAGTGCCCTTGCAAGGCAGTAACATCCCAATGGACAAGGACTGAGAACACATAAGGTTTCATCATCTCCCAAAGGGCATTCTTTGAGTTCATTGCAGACTTCAGTGGGATGAAGACACTGTTTGGATTTTCTGCACCTGAATAAATTTCTGCAGTTCCTTTGAATGCAGTTGTTTTCTTCATGCCCTTTGGGACAATTCCAGTTTCCATCACAAACATGGTCATTTGGGATGCAATATTGTCCAGGGCATTTATAGTAATTGGGGCATTGAAATGATTTACACTGACCCAAGTGTGCCCCATTTCGACATGACTGTAGGATTCCATTTGTATCCAATGCATAAATGCAAAGCTGGTTCAAATAAAAACATTTGGTGTGTCCTGGTAGACATGGAAACATACTAATTTTGGCACAAAGCTGGGATGAATTCAAGTTTTGAAATAGATCACGCAGCAGAAGTTCATCTACCCCTCCTGTGCAGTCTGGAGCTAAGTCTTCAGCATATTTGTTCTCAATTGTACTTGTGTCATTGCACATAAATGAATTCACTTCAATATTTCCTTGAATAGATTTAGTCACAGAGGATTTATTTTCAATGTTGCTCAGCAAAGGTTTCATCCCAGAAGAAAATGTTCCGAAAATGTGTGTGTATGTGGAACAAATACCACCTGAATCATAATACAATGAATTACAGTGACAAATGTTGTTTTTACACAATTTGGAACAGTGGGACATTCTTTGATTGACTACCGTTGAACAAGAACAATTTTCTTCATCTTTACCAAAGGCACAGTCAGGCACGCCATCACAAAGAAAGGCTTGGGAAACATATTCTTGTCCAGTGCAGTGAAAGTGAAATGAAAATAGTGGAAGAAATGTTTTTGCCCGTCTTTTAGATGGATTGATCGTGCTGTCCAAATTCCTTGAATCTTTATCTGATCTTTCTTTCGAAGTTATCAGATTTAATTTGAAGGCATTCAGTATTGTCATGTCCAGAAAAGGCTCTGTCAGTTGAAGAAAATGAATAAGATTTCTCGAAAAGTCTTTTTGTTTTTCCTTGTGAGGAAAATATGTGTCAAAAACTTCAAGTGCGTAACAAATTTGATTGAAGTAGGTCATGTCTTTTCCAGCACAAAAATGGGGTGTTGGCTTTGTTTTCAAAGTTGGTGTGATCTCCTTTCTTTGACATACCCAGCTGTTTGTTCTGGAGGTCAATGGAAACGAAGTCAGACAGTTTTCAGTGATCCAGTGCATATTGTGGTTGAGATCGAGCAGAAGAAATGTGCATTGAGCTTTCTTCACATGTTTTGGGTACACCCCCTCAGGTGTCTTGAGTTGCGTGGGCTTCTTTTCTGAAAAAAAAAAACAAAATCACAAAATGTCCAACTTTGTTAAGATGGATCCTTGCCTAGAATTTGGTTTCAGGCCCAATGATATGTTTTTTTCATTTGTTTTGGTTCAATTTTATGTTGTTGAAACAAAAGAATACAATACTGGAGTTAGTTTGTACCTTTGGCATACACTTGTACTTCACACAGCTGCAAATACTCTCGTTTGCTTTTCTCAAAGGCAAGTCTGACAAATCTGCCAGTCATCCCAATGGGACAATTGTATGTTCTTGATTCAGATGCTTTGTATGGCACATTATCAAAAGCACATTGTTTGACATCTTTTCCATGTGCATTGTTTGTCACATAAATGAAGAAGTGTGACAGTCTCCAAGCTGGAAACAATATCAAAATCATTTTTTGGAGGGAAGAGGAAACAAAACAAGAGAAGCAGTGCTAAAGGCAAGTGAGGGTGTGATGTCCCTTTTCATTTTGTATTGGCAGTCAATCAAAGAAGCAATCAACTCAAAATCCAATTTCGACCTGAATCACATGCAACAGCCCAAATGTCCATTCAGTCATGTCCATGAGAGGAACAGGATGGGTTGGGATGGGACAGGACATCGTGTCTGATGTGCCACACAAAGATTACATTGGCCATAGGAGATTGCATTGGGGATATTGTATTCAGCCTCCCATGCAGGACCTCAGCCCAAATGGCCATTCTGTCCTGTCCATGGGGGATGGGACAGGAGGGATGGGATGGGATGGGACAGGATGGGATGGGACTGGACATCTTTGCTGAGGTGGCAGATATGAAAAGAAAAATGTGAGCCACTGAGTGCGCTTCACTGAAGGGACATCACACAAAAATGATAATCACAGACATTTGGTTCCAAGTACATACAGAATTGTACTCTTGCCTACTGTTATTGCGCATAGAAAAAAGGTAACAGGAAAATGCAGATTGCCGTACAACTGCCTTCTCTGGTTGTGATCCTCACTCTTCCAATTTCATACTCTTTCTGCAGATCCACTTGCCACCAAGCTCCCCAGTTTGGTGCAGTGTGAGCACACCTTGCCCTGGGCTGGTTCTCCTTGTGGTGATTCATCTTTGTGGAGACATCTGTATCAATGGCATAGTGAGCTTCATCTGAGTCCTTGAACCACATTATGTGGTGATAGTTAGAAGACTGGGTAGCAGTGCCATGAGGTGCAACATTCACAAGGGTTTGTTGTCTCACTGTTAAAGAGACAAAAACCTATGTATTTGCCACAAATAAACTTTTCATTGTTTCATAAATTCTCAGCCCTATTGTTTCCCAATGATGATGTTTTTGTTGACGGTGTTTGCTGAAAAATATTTTGGTTGCAGAACCTTTGTTGTCTCACCTGTTCCTTCAACTTGGACTTCACATAGTTGCAAGCTAGCACGCTTATCTGGCACAAACCCAATTTTTATATATCTTCCAACCAAACCAGGTGGACAATTGTATGAGCGGGATTCAGATGGCCTGTATGGTACTGAATCAAAAGCACACTGTTCCGAATATCTCCCATCTGCATTGTTTGCCACCAAAATATTGAAGCGTGACAAGGTGGAAGCTGAAAAGTCAATTTGACACACAATTCATCTGGTTTGGCGTCAGTGACCTGCTTGTGAAGCATGTTTCTTGGGGAAGAATATTCATGGTCTGGAGGACAAGGACAACACAACGCAGAAAGGATGGCTCTATTTCTTCTCCCATGTTGGTCTGCTTTTGCAGCCGAGATGAAAAAAATGTGTAAGTGGGAGACAACACTTCACTGAACAAAGACAACCCTTTTCAAGTATTTTTACCATTTGTTCAAACATTCTAAACAGTGAATGGTGTGACAGAATATCCAAACCAAGCACATTTTTACCTTTGACTGAGCAGAAACTCAAATCATACAATCTCACCTTCATGCTCTGTTGTTGTAATCACCACTCTTCTGACGACATATTCATGATGAAGGTCCAATTGCCACCACGCTCCTGCCTCTGTATTAGTTCTGGCACATTTAGCTGCTTTGGACTCCACAACATCAGCAGAAGTGCTGGGAAACATGTCAGTTGCAAAGTCCCAGTCAATAGCATACTGAGCCTCATCTGGATAAAATCTCTGTGTGTTGAATTTGGTGGAGGACTGAGATGCCACTCCATGAGGTGCAATGTTCAGGGGAATGGTCTCCTTACCTAGAATGAAACCATACATCACAAGCCATCATGTATATTTTGGTTGAAAACAAGTGCCAAGAATATTAGTTTTTCTCCAACAGCTGATTTGACACTTGATTACCATTGGCAAGTCTTTGTGGTTCAAAGGTGTGAGAATGAGCCCACAAATTGCCACTTGTTAAAAGCCTTGAAAAATGTTGTGACCTTTTTCATTGAATACAAGCAGAAGACTTGTGATCACATTTTTGCCTCAATCAAAAATATTCAAACTCACACTGCTTAGTGAGGAGCATTGTCAAGAAACATAAACAAACAGAACTCAGAAAGCAAAATATCTCACCCTCTGTGATATACACTTCACACAACTCCAGTTGCCATTTTTCGTTTGTGTAGCCTTCTCTTATTCTGACGTATCTTCCTTTGGGGTATTTTATACACGTGTAAACTCTGCTGTGTGGTTCCGCACACCCTATGCACCACATTGTGTCTCTGGCACACAACTGAGCAGAACTACCATCAGGTTTATTCCTGACGTCAACTATGATCTCAGAAGCTGAACGATTGTCTGAAATGTGAAGACAAAAAGGTATCACAAGAGGCACAAGAGGTCCAAAAAGACTTGAAGTTCCAGTTTTGTATTGAAGAATTTGGGTGGATATTTTTGACTGGAAATTTATGTTGTTTTTGTAAGGTTTCTTGATGTCATGTGATGTAGTGACCAATCAGAGCCAATCTGACATCTGTGTATTGTAAGGACGCAAATGGCTGCAACCAATCACAGCAAAACAGCTGAATTTGACTTTTTCAGAATCATAGGGGGTCTGACATATTTGATCAGTAGCCATTGTAAACATTTTAAAGCATTGCACTTGTCTGAATCTGACCTTTGAGGTGTCCCAAAGTGATGGCCACTTGATGTATACTTCTGATCGAAAGAAGGTCCACTTGCCACCAGGGAGCAATTTCATCCTTTGTTAGCGCGCATTTTGCAGGGTCTTGTGAAAAGTCCCCATCATTTGCCAGGTTTGCAGTCAAACTCCCCAATTGTCCAGCACTGTCCCATCTGCTTGTTGATGATTGTGTTGCTTTGCCTTTCAAGGCTAAGTTTGTGGATTCTTTGCCTAAAATGTATTTTGTGACAGCAATTCTTCTGATTGACATTTGATTTATCAACAATATGTTGTCATCAAAATCACAAGAGTGAAAATCTGTACCTGGTAGAGCCAGTGGGAAAATTGTGGATGTTTGATAAATAGATGAATAATTTTCATAAACAAGAATGTGCCTTTTGTGGTTTTGATGCGAAGGCTGCATCCACTGCTGATATCCCATTGGACTTCTGTCCATCCATTGGGGATCCCTCAACTTGAAACAAAAAACAACATTTTTGGTGGGTCAGGAATTCTAAGCATTTGACAAACACAGATATTTTCTGTGTTTATTTTGTTGTCTTGGGTTTGTTTGAACATGACCTGCTGCTTTACTTTTACCAAACCAAACTTTGTTGTGTGATTGTGGAACTTTTATTGACAAAATCTCACCAAGTATTCCAAACCTATGGGTATGAAAACCACTGCAGCAACTGAATTATTGACAAGTAAAAAGTCGTGTCTGGTGTTGCTAAAAATATACTGCATCAGATCATCTGCAAGTTGCTGATTGTGGATCAGTGGTAGGGTGGCATTCTTGGTTTTGCAAACTTCAGCTGCTGTTGCCCAACTGATGATGTGTTCTCCATCAACAACACTGAAGAAGTATTTCCCCACAAAATGTGGTGCATATTCCTTCCACTGATATTCGATTGAATAATTTTGTAGTTGTTCTGGTAATAATTTGGGAAGTACAAAGTATGCTGAAATTAAATCGAAGGAAAACAAGGGGAATCTGATGGAATTTTGAAAGGAAAGCATGCTTAAATTTATGTCAGCTTGGACCAGCAAAAAGGGATGTACACATGGGTGTTCTGTCCAAATAGCAGGAAGGGAACAGTTCCTGTTTTTGACACATTGTGAAGAAATATTAATTTGCACAATTCCCAAAATATCAAAGAGATTTCTTGGTTTTCCACCAGTGAGAAATTTTAGTGTCAATAATTTTCTGGCCTCATTATTGAGACATATTCTCCCAGTATGTCTCAGTAAAATTTCGCTCAACGGTTTGAAATTTTGTGTTTTTTGAGTTGAGGCAAAACTGCTTGTGGTTGTCACATTTATATCAACCCATGAATATGACCAAAAGCGAAATGTGGTGTACATTTTGAAACTGTCGAAAATGCCAGTTTTCTTCCAAACATGCAAGTAGAGAGCCGGCCATCTGGCTATTGACATCAACTGAAAAGCATGTGAGGCGTGATATATTTGTCTTTTAGTCATACAGAAAAGATATTCCTTTGTTTTGCAGTTCATTTCCTGAAGCTGTCGAATTATATAGCTGAAACAGTGCAATGAGAAGGAATGAGAACACAGGTTGGGCAAAAACATGACATCTACAAGTAAATATCTTGAGAAATATTTTTGGTGGATTTTGGCTTTCAAAATGACTGATTACATTGCGATATCCAGGATTTCATTTGATTTGTGTTGATTGCAACCAAAAGGCTTTTCGGACAAAATTGTCAAACAGAAAGACAAGTGAAACCAAAGCCCAGAATAAAAAAAACAACAAGAAGACAAAAGAGGTAGTCTGGAAAAAGCTGTGGAAAAGAAAACAAATGGAAACAAATGGCCTGTGTAAATTGAGGAGAGGATGACATGACAGACAGAAATAATTTGCATATTTTGAGAATAATAAAAGTGAGCACAGACATAAGCCGGAAAACATGCACAGTAACAGCAAAATAACTTTATCGTTCCATTGCTTACGGTTGCTTGTCGTGTTCTGTGTCAAAATGTTGGTTTGAAAGCAGCTGTTGCTCATATTCATACTTGAGATTTGATCCATAGTGGTTCAGACCAATATGAGTGTCCATCTTGACACCTCTCCACCTTATCCATGGATTTTGGGCCAAAAAAGCAGTGGAAGTGACTTCTAATGTTTTGTCCTTTCCCTGGATAACTTCAAATGAAAGTCTACATCTTTCTCTCTGACCTTGGGAATGTCTTGCACTTATCTGTGCTATTAAACACTGGTTCGCATGGGGAAGAAGAGAAATTTGAGAAAGACCTATGACAGTACGATCATTTTCAATTCTGTACAGTTGTGGGTTTGTCATTGTGTGATAATTGCAGGCATGAAATGTGATTCCTTTACAAAGAGAAGTGTTTACTTGCACCTGAACCTGCAAAGAGCTGTAGGCTGTGTAGGAATAAGCAATGAGTGTCAGCTGATTAGCAGTTGTGTAAAATGATTTTGGCCACACATGTTGACAGGGTCTGTTGCTGATTTCCTCTGAGCAGTATGACCATATCTGATTCCATTGATGGTCAGGTTCTGCTTCGTGTACACCAACTCCACCATACATACAGTTGACAATGTCAGGACCTGAAAGAAATGAGATTTACCAAACAAAAGTCACACATTCCATGCCACTAAAAGGCTTGGATTTGGGAAACCAAATTCCTGGTACATTTTTTGACAGCTGAACAGAAGTGACAGCTTGCTTGCTGATTTTAACTTACCTGTGAAATTAATTGACATGATTTTGAGATGGATGAAATTTGCTTGAGTTGTGTTGAAGTAAAATTTGCAAAAATATCCAGCAAAGATCTTGCAGCTTGTTCCTGGAAGCTTCATAATAACTCCATCAGAATCAATTTCGGTTGCCTTTGAAGATGCCTTTTTGCCTGCGAAGTGTACTGCATTCTTTGGGAAAGAAAGTGGAATGTTAAACAGTGCATTTGTCACCAATGCAACATTTATGTGTGACGAAATTTAAATTGGTACCTGCAAAGTCTTGGCTTGGTCTTCACTTGATATTATGACCAGAATTGTACAAGAAAATGAGCTACAGGCCCCATACAACTTGCTTTGGAGGATTCTTCTTGATGCAAAAACACCAGGACCATCCAGAATGACCAAGTTGCTTGATTTGAATTCTGTGTGAAGGAGCTGTATATACTGTTCCTTGGGAACAACAAGGAAAAAAGCCAAAATTGCCTTTTTGTAAATTTTTTGAATCACCAATGCTCCATGCTTTGGTTCATGCTTGACTTCATATGTTTCCACAAGGTTAAATTGCCTGGTTTCTATATCATTGCTGACAATCTGATAAACAAAAGAAACATTGAAAGAAACCAAGCTGAATGATTCAATTGAAAGTTGTGCTTTTCTTATTGGTAAGAAAAATGTCCACTGAGGTCTGTTGCCACAGAAAAACAATCTGAAGTGGATTAGTCTCATAAATTCAATTGATAAAGTATTTGTATAGCATTTGTACAGCAGTTTAAATTCAACAAAGGTCAGGTTCATGTGGAATGTTTGTAGAACATTTGAAAATGAATAGTTTATGCATATTCTTTCAATTTTTCTGTGTACCAAAATTTTTGCAATTGGTTTTGTCAAAATCATGTGGTCAAGTGTGCCCCCATACAATTTGCATATTTGTTCATGTCTGTGACTTAGATAATGCAAATGAACAGGATCAGGAACTTTTGAATTTTGGTTTGAATCTCCTGGACTTCTACTTTGTCTAAACTTCAGTATGTTTGGAATTACCCGAAGGTTAAATTTTGAGAGACATTTTACCAGGTTGAAAACTTTTTGTTTGAGTGTTCCCCTTGCATTGTTTTCAGCCAAATAAGAAACATAAATGAACCAGCTTTTTCCATCAGTTTTCAGCAATTCTTTCTGAAGTACTAAAAAGTTGTTTCCAAGTGATGTGTGCAAGACACAGAAAAACCATAGGCAAAACAGCATGTAACTAATATTTCTTTCACTCATACTTTCTGGATCAGAAATGTTAACTTTTCGTATTTGTCACTGACAAACCTGTGGGGTCCAAGGTCCACATCGATATGGTCACACGACTGGACATAATTTGAAACAGTGTTTTGTTAAAACTCTTGATTTTCAGGGAAGAACTTTGATACATTTGGAAATATCGCCTGGCCAGATACGTTCTGAAGAAGTTTGTCTTTGAATTTCTTCCATTGCTTCAGTGAAACTTGGCACTTGTATTGGATTTGTCTCAAATGTCCCTCCAAGTGAAAGATGATGTGTCAGAAACTTCAGATGGAGAGATAAACTTCCCCACTGATCACTTCTGACATCCGTCAGAGGAAATCATGAAACATCTTCGAATGCAAATGCATTGCATGGGAAAATCACTTGCCTTCAAGTAAAGATAGCAGGAGATAAACCAAAACCCGAGTTTGGTTTACACTTGAGGATTTGGGCTGGCTTGATGTGTCCCAGGAGACACACACAGAAAACACTTTTTGTGAAGCTGGAACTTCTTCTCTGCTCTTGTTTTCGTTCAAAATGGTTCAAAAAATAAACAATTCCACATTTTTTGCTGACTTTTCTTTGCATTTTTCACTCAAAATTGCTGGTTTGACTTTGCACATTTGCTTTCCAATACTCATGTGTTGGCAAAACACAGTGCCAACATTCACAGATGTCTAACTGTTTCCTATATTTCTCAAATGATGTCTATCACACAAACAGTCAAATGTAATTTATTGTGTTCTTGCTTGCACAATGTCTACACAAACTATGCACATTTGTCACAATGCCCCAGGTTTGTCTGTAAACTGACTTTGAACATTGGTGGGAGTATGTTCAACACCGGAGATGATTTCTGTCTCTTGCCACCAGCTGATGCTGGAGGGTGAAGCAAAACATGAGTCACTCTTGAGCTGAAATCATGCGGCAAACATTTTGTTCTGTGTCCCCAGCCTGTCTGAAAGCTTGGCATGGGCTCACTTCAAAGCAGAGAGTGTCACATCATCAGGGTGAGGCCCAAGCCCAACACACACTGAAAAGTGTTTGTGCCAGAAACTGTTTGATTCACTGGATTAAAATGTCAACTGCAATATTTCCTGCAATGTTTCACAAGAACAAACAGAGGGTTCACAGCAGAAATAACAGGCATAAGGACAACAGAGACCCAGTAGATCAGAACAGTTGGATAGGGAGAAACAAACTGGATAACAATGAAGAATATATCAGCAGGAATCCAAGAAATTGTGCCGACAACAGGTGTCAAAATAAGCTGGCAAGATAAACATTTAGTCATCTTTTTTTTGTCAGTTTGCAGAGCTTTATTCTTGTCAGATTTAATGAGCTCAGTGGCCATGGCAATATGCATTACAATCACAAGATTGATACTGATCAGATGGTAAATGAGTGAAACAAAAGAGAGAACTTTCAAAAGTACTGAATCGAAACCAGGGTATGCAAATGGTACACAAGAACTGCCATAAATATTTATTTTAAGAAGCTGAGAAGTAACAGTTAAAAGAACCACAATGGAGAAGACAATCAGAAAGAGAGTGAAAACATATCTCCTCACCAACTTCTGTTGTTTAAATCTCGAGTCAAATGGGTGAACTACCACACTCACCCATGAGAGAGCAAGCAATACCATCACTGCAGGAGATATCCAAAACAAGAACAGCAGCAATGATGAGGACAACATACATAACCTTTGGTGTGCAGAATTAAGTTGGTTGACAAACACAAAAGAGCTACCAGTTGTGTGCAGAGTCCAAATAGCAATGAGGAAAACTGGGTAAAATACATCAAGACAAGTCTGAGACACCATCAGCTGGAAGCCCCCTGCATTTTTATCTCCCAAAAATAAATGGCATGAAAGGGCAACGAGGTTTGTCAGCAAAAGAAGAACTGAGAGAAAGCCACATATTCCTTGATAAACTACAGTCTGGTTGATAATATTTTGACAAGACAAGTACCAAGGTGGTGTTGCACCACACAAACTATCGGTAATCACAAAACAACAAATCTGATACAGATCTGTCTCTACATCTCGAATGGACACTCCTTCAAAGATGTTGGAAACAAAACACATTGTCGAAATGCCCAACATAGACATTTTTATGGGTTCATGAGTATGTGAGAGAAAGGAAGTCTCCACAACAGAGAGAGGGTTACTGGATAGATTCACAAGAGAAAGTTTTGAAAGATTCTGAAAAGAATTCACGCCAATTTTTGAAATGAAATTGAACTCCAATTTGATTACCATAAGCCTTCCTAAGTTGCTGAAACACTCTGATTGAAGTCCAGTGATGGAATTATGACTGTTATCTACAAACTGAATGTGACCATGATATTTAAACTTTCCACAAATACCACAAAGTTGACTGTTGGTGAGCACAAAGGATTTCACAGAGTCAAATGCACTAAGAATGTCATCCACTGATTGCAGTGAGAGAAATTCAAGGAAGATCATGGTACTTGGAAGTTTCTCCACAAATCCCCCTCGGTTTTTACATTTGATAGCAAACCCAAGACACTCACAGGACCATGGGCAATGCATTGTTGCCAAAATGCAGAAAAATTCATCATCTCCAATTTTACAATCTCTATGCCCATCACAAATATTTCCAAAGTGAATGCAGGTTGTAGTGGTGGCACACCTGAACAAATGACTGCAGTTCCTTTCTCCTTGACAGATTATTGTTTCATCCAAGCCAAAAGGACAGTCCCATTTGCCATCACACACATAAGACCAAGGCACACAGTAAAATTCAGGGCACTTGAACAGCAAGTTGCATTCAAAGTTTTCACAATTCTGCAAGTGCTCACCGAAGATACATGGAAAAATTTGGTCTTTTTCATTCAGCTTGTATGAGCAAACATCAGAAACTTTCCAAGTCATGGTCCTGTCCTGTTGTGAGCATTGCATGCGATGAGATGAGTCAGATTTCAACAGAAGATTATCCTCTGCCTTCTTCAATTGATTTGAACGCAACACACCTTTCATTGACTCTTCCAGGCAAACATTGGACTTTGAACTATTTTGCAAACAACAGGTCAATTTGTTCGGTGCGTAACTTGCTGTTTGACCACCATTTTTTTCTGTTCTTGCAGAAGAGCACTGCTTTCTCTTCTTGTGCTCACTTTCCAGGCAATGATGTTGACCCTCACAGAAATAGAGAATGGATAAAAATGACCCATCTGAGCATTTGAATGCATTTTGTAGGAGAGACACATCAACTTGAGTCATTGGCATATTGCAAACCTGATATCCCTCAACATCATAATAACTGTGTTCAAAGTGATATTTGTTGTAATATCTGGTTGCAGTGAGTTTGAGCTTTCCATTGAGTGATATGAGTGGAAAGAATTGTGTTGACACAGCATCAAAGAGAAACTGAAAATGCTGCATCACATCAATTCCCACATCTTTACAACTGCAACGCGAATGTGTTTTGGGAAATCTTGGCTTCATGGAAAACCAGAGAAAAACAAAACATGTACTCTGGTTTTTGACTGCAGATGGCCAGCAAACCAGGGAAGTAGTGAGCCCAATTTCCAGTTTACTTGCATCAAGTTTACTCTTTTCACAAACAACATAAGGCAAGTGTGGCTCTATGCAGGTGACAGTAATCCATTCTGGTGACATCATGTTGGAGAGGAGAAGAAGTGTGCATGACTTTTTCATGTTTCTGGAGAAGAATGCCATGTCCAACAATCCCTGCTTGACCAGAGATGTGGAGCAGTTTCTGTGAAATTTGATCAAATCTGAAACACCACTTCTCAATGTTCTCCATTGAGTAAATCCTACAGGTTCACCATTCTGCCACTTTTTTCCCTGGGAGAAACAAGCTCAGTTGAAAATTGAGGAATGTGTGGATGAAAACAACATAGGAAGATTAAAATAGGCAATGCCCTCCTGTTCCTGTTGTTTACCTTTTCTTATTTGGATGGAGCAATGGAAACTGCGAAAAGTCACAATCAAGCTTGACATACCTCAGTTTTGGAGTCCATTTGGATGCCGATGTAAATACCATGAACAAAGATCAAATCTTTTGATATTTTTACAAAGCACATCAGCTCATCCTGCTGAGCCCTGCTCCTCAGTATTGGAAATGTTGCTCCAATTTTTCTGCAATTCTTTTCTGCTATCACCCAGGAAATAGTAGTTATGTTGCACAAATTTTGAAATGATTTTTCAAAGGAAAAAAAATCTTTTGCCAGCACAACATGTTCTGTTGAATTGAGCTGAATTTGAGAAAAGGCATGATGTATCCTGCCCCTCCATCTGCTTGTCAGGGCTGAATGTGAAATGTTGTAATAAACATCATAAATTAGGTACAGAAAGACTGGTGCATTTCTGGGTTCTACAGACAGGAATTGAGGAACACCTCCTTGTTGCATTAGGAGCAGCTTCTTGTGATTGGATGTTGTGTTTTCTGATCCTGTTGAGCTAGTTTTGTTCCACCAGATGATTGTAGTTGGACTCTCTTGCCTCAAATGAGTTTCTTGTTGGATGTTCAGTCCAAAGGAGAGACTAAAATTGACTGCAATATTGTTGTTGGCTGTAAGTACAAGTGAGAAATATCTGGCAAGAGAGTTCTTGCCCATCACTTTACTTGGATTCCATACTCTGGCTATCGCTGGAAAGGGCAGTTTTAAGTCTTTTATTGGTTGTCTCAAATCACTGGTGCACATTATTGGTGCCTCTGTAAACTCATTGCATCTGTTGTGAGGAGCCCAATACAACTTTGTGCTAAACCAAGAGGGGAAAAGAGGATGAAAAACCATTTCTATTGCAAAATCATCTGAGTGGAAAGGTGTATCAATGAATCCATAACCTGTTATCTTCTCAAAACTGTCCCCTGATCCACATTCACTTTCAGACCAGATTTCCCCCTTCTTTAGAGTGCATTTTGGTCGTATTGCCAATTGATCAGTATCTGATAAAGGGACAAATGTTGATGATTGATTCCAATGCACATTCCGGTTGTGGTGAAACTTTAATTCTGAAGGTTTTGATAAGAGCGTGCCTTCAATCTTCAGATGGACTCCAGCACCTACTGACTCAAGAACATCCTTCAGCCTGAGTTTCAAATAACATCTGCTTATTCCGCTCCATTGGAAAGTATTAAGAAATTCGATTATCACGCACTCTGACTGGGGAATGGAGAGAACGAGCTCTTTCTCCTCAAGAGACAGCGTTGCTTCAAGATTGTTGATATTGCTCAGACGGATGGCCAGATCAAGCAGGTATTGGTTGTTTTTATCTCTCACATAAAAGTCACCTTCCCAGGAAGTAAAGTAGAAGCAGGTGGTGAGAAAAACAGGCTGACATGATTGACTTGTCAACTGTATTTTTGCTGTCAATAAGCTGTTCGGAGGTTCAAAGTTGTAGTACTGGTAGAAAATAAGGAGCAGAGGGCTTTTGGCTACAAAATACCTTCTGTTCCCAACAAACATTTTAAAATCACTACAAATTGTGAAGGCCTCAAGAAATTTACCATTTTCTAATTGGAAGAAAGACAAGCCTCCATGATAACACTCAGGTGGAGATGAAAACAGTGTCTCCTTGTATGACATGTTTACAATTAGAGTTTCAAGAACTTCTGCATTGTTTCCCTGAAATGTGATGTTCCAAATGTAAACTCTTTGATCTGGGTTATTTTCTTCAAAATCACAGGTTTTTGTTGCACGTTTATCAAGAGAAACTGGTTTTGTGTCAGTGTTTCTTATGCTCGAATATTTTAATCGCATTTCGTCAACATTTACGTGCCAGTTTGAACTATTATGAAGGAACAACAACAGCAACTGAAATCCTCTCACACATAGTTTTGTTCCTGACTGAGGAGCAGGACTCATAAGTTGAGGGAATGGAGTTACAGTGTACCAACACTTGTCTTTCTGACACTCTACCATGTCAATTACCAAATAACCAAACTTGATTCCTTCAACTCTGTACGTGTGAATAACCTTTATACCTTTTGCGCTGGACTTTACCAGAAAGAAGAGACTGAGCTGACGGCTAACTTTTAGATTTCCAACTTTGTCCAACCAATAAACACCTGGGAAAGAAAGCGCCACCTCTGGATCTATCACAGAATAGACAAATAGGCTCTGATAATATCCTGCCACATCATATTTATATGTCATAGAAACATGACTGGCATTTGAGTAGATGGTGAATGGAGTGTATGTTCCGCAAAAATTTTCACTGAGATCATGGAAGAATGCCTGTGTCACTCTTATGGAGTTCAGTACACACCTAGGAGAGAGCATTTGAATTTCCAAGAAGGTTAAATTTAATCTGAGCTTGGCACTGAGGTAAAACTCAAAAATAAAAAAGCAGAAAATTGTTTGTTTCATTTTGTGACACAAGTCTCTTCTTCTGTTTTCTCTCACAAGTTGATATGGTGCTGAGGGTACCATTTCAAATATTGGGATTGTCTCATTAAGGCTAAACTTGTCTGGAATTTTGAGTCTTTCAAAAAAGAAAACAATTTGGCTTGTGCTTGTAGATTGCTGCTCGACGAAGAGTGTCACACTACTGTTGATATGCTGGAATTGTATGAGGGTCATAGCTGTCACCTTTTCCACGTATCTGAACCAGGTTTTGTTTCCCCTGTGTACAGTTTGGCCTGTCAATATTTCAAAGGTATGGACTGCATCCCTGACAGGAATAACGCGACATAGTATGGGGACTGTCTTCAATGAGGAAACTGCAAACAGAAACAGCTGCAATCTCATGTTTAACTGAACATACTGCCACTCACAAAGACCATCGTGTGATCATAGATTCATGTGTGATGATCAGTGAACTTCTGAGAATATGGCAGAAAGAATACCCTGACATTCCATCCACTATTTTGGTCCCAGTGAGACTTCAGATCCAACACTTGTTCACAGATCTGCTCATCGTTGCCTCTCCCACCACCCCACGGCCAGCTCTGTTGTCCGAATATCAGTGTGCTCCTTTCGACACATCCTCTTCTGCTTTGTTTTGCCAACAAGTTGTGTGAGATACACTTTTCTTCGCAGATTGTGGTTACTGAACGAACGCAGAACTTAAGCTGGCCAAACAGCTTGTGACTCAACAAGAGGTCGCCTTTGAATTTACTTTGAATAGGTTCTTGAAAATCTGCTTCAAGAAGTTTGCTTTTCAGCCCAACTTCATCTTTCAGTGAACAATGATGTTTGCCAGCGGCGGCTATCTTTGGGATACGATGGACGCAGCTGTGGTGTGTCGCTCCACTAAATTGCAATTTCATTTCGTTATGTGTTGTATCCAGGGGATGGTTTGCGACACTCCACGCTGAGTATGGGTTCTCTGCATGGCTCGTGCATGTTGGCATCAAGTGACTGAAAAACACACAGCAGTGTGAGGTATCCCAGGGGGGTGGATGACGCTTTTGTTCAGGGCAGAAAATGGATCTGCAACACAATTTTTTTTTTGAGAACTGAGGAGCACCTGAACCTCGCTAAAAATTAATTTTGTTGTGCGACGCCTGCACAGAACGTACAAAAAGAAATAATTTCGCACCAGTAAACAACATCTGAACAAGTTGTTCACTTTTTTTGTGCACAGAACACAATCTGTCCAAGCAATTCCTTCGTGCAATCCAAGCAAAGCCCCATGATCTTCTGAGTGGAGTGAAGCACATACAAGATTCGTTGTTGTATAAATGGCCCAGTACTCAAGAACATTGGGTCTGTCCACCCTGATCTCCAAACATGATTTCCTCCCAACTTTCACTTTTGATGCTTTTTCTTTCAATGCGGACTTTGCCTCATTCCACCGAGTTGCCCCGCTGGCACCTTGATCTGAATCAGCGACAGCTGCCTGAGATGTCCCGGCTGAAGGTCCATCACTTCCGCCGGGAGAGGAGCGTCTCTCGCCCGGGACGGGAGCCCCCCCCCCTCCCGGAGTCTCCCATTCAGGAAAATAAATATTCTTTGTGCTGCACATGTTCCTTCCTCCTAACTTTTTGATTGCTGGAGCCTCTCACCAGAAATAAAATTCTCTTGTGTGTACCACAATATTTACCATTCTCCCTTTTGGTCGCTTCAACCTACGTGTTGCTTTTTTGTGCTTCGTTCGGACATCAACACGTGGCGTAGCATGGTGCGAGGAATCTTCCAGTTTGAAATGGGAATCTGAGCTCGAATAACCATGAATCCTCCACGCATTGAACGTGCCTGTTGCAAATGTGGGGTTTAAACTCAGTGCGTGAGACAATAGAAGGATGAGATGCAACGACGGACACTTTGAGGCAAATCCACCAATGCAACGGGGGCGGATCCACTATGTGTCTGTGTGTGTGTGAGTGGGGGGGGGGGGGCCAAGTTATGGGGGAAATGGGGCCGGAATTACCCCCCA
>JAAUXT010063831.1_pt1 | contig 47415 bp, 54 predicted proteins | sample 7278171 | NCBI WGS metagenome assembly JAAUXT01 (sample SAMN14350112, study PRJNA611818) | marine sediment metagenome | isolation source: surface marine sediment (1.8m) | place: French Polynesia: Moorea | collected 2018-08
AGTGGTTTCGAGCAATTTTTCTGCCGCCTTTTGTCGAGCTGTCCCACCCTCATCTTAATTGCACGCCCCCCCCCCCCCTGTGCAGTGCGCGTCGAATCGATTCTCCTGTATACCTTGGCAGTTTCATTTTCAAGTGCGTGAACAAAAAGGTGTGTCGTGTACTTGGGTGACACTTCCACAGGTGGGGAGTGAGTGGCAGTACCCACACCAGACACCTTCCTCTCCGTGGACAGGACAGGTCCTGAGGTGTGGCCCTTCTTTGTGCAGAGGTGGGAAATACTGCCACGACACCAAGTGTGGTGGAACAGCGTGCTTTTTGGGCGCAGCCTTCTTTCTTGTTGTGCTCAACACGGACATGTTCCTGTTGCTCTGTGTTTTCTAACTCTCTCTGGAACTGTAAAGCGAGTATGTTGGTTGTGTCAAGCAAGAAAGGTTGTTTTTGTCGAAGACTCGCGTTCTCGAGTTCAAACGAAGCTGGTCATCCAGAACGTGCAACGTTCTCGAGCACAATTTTGACCAACGCTTGATATGCACAAACGCTCAAACAGTTTGGGGCCTGCTCAGAAAGTTTTGTTGCGCAGATAAAAGTCCGCAACAATGACACCACCACGCGTATGATTGACGGCATTCGAGCAGCATAGCAGTACATCTTGCCAAAGACGCGTACAGTTTAGGCGGTGTCCTGATGACTAAGTCCCTGATCAAGTCATGCAGAGCATAACCATTTGTTCAAACCACCTTGTTCGCTTTTCTGTGCACATTGTTTGAAACGTACGAGAACAACTCGATGCTTTTTGCACGGGTGAAGGCGCATTCAATTGTTCCGTTGAACGCTTTCAGCGGAGAACAAAGCCAAACAGCAGAGAATGGCATCGTTCCGAGGTTTCACAAATATTTACAAATTTTGGCGAAAAAGCTTCGCTCAGGTTCTCAGCAGCGTGAGACATCGTGTCTGCTGCATCACAGATGCTGCGAGTAAATCGGGATGTGGGGAATCCCAGGCCCTGAACCAATGGCAAAGCTGCATCGGGATCGATCAATGGGACTTCCTGTTACGTCTGCGCTGTGGGCTCCGAAGCCTTTACGTGGGGCGCTGCTGGGGAGGCGAGTCCGTCGCAGAATCCGAGTAACTGATGCAATCCCCGGACACGCTGCGTATTGTGGTCTTGAAAGATAGAAACCTTGAAATATCGAATTGACAGCTCGTTTATTGAGAGACGTGAGGTTGATTGGAAAATATTTGATTTTGAGCACCAAACGCGATCATTTCGCTCCATGCCCAAATATGGAAATGTATCGGTTGATCCCCATAAGTGTCCTCAACACAGTACAGTTCGCACTAAAACCAGGCCCAAGTAATGAGATTCAGAGGATTGTGCTCCCTCAGCACTTCGCTCCCATTGGCTGCGTGCGTCGTCTGACAGGTCACCGTTTACTCACTCCTTGTTTATGTTTTTCGCCTTCTGCAATGTAGACATCTGTGTAGCCCGTATCCTGCTATTTCTGTTGGAGCTTCGTTCCAGAATGGGCATTACCAGTCGCTTGTTTTGCACTTGTTGCGTTGATGTTTGGCTTCTGTGAGTGAGATGAGCAGTGATCTTGTTTGGATGCTGATGTTACAATGGATTTATTCCACATTGAAATATCAAAACCATTTCAAGTTTCAAGCTCTCCGTTGTTGTGTTGAAAGGAGTTTTTCACTCTTGGATTGTTGAGTTGTGAAGGATATGCAAGTTTGCAGTTGTGGTGCTTCAAACGGAATATAACCTGCAGGTACTCCACATTAAATTAGTTTTTCTTTCGCGAGTCGCACTCCTCAAAAGGCAGCAAGGTTTTGTTCAACCTGGCTTGGGACATTTTAAACGGGGACAGTGTGAGGATCAAGTTACTGAGTTGAGTCAGCGTCCGATTTGGACCTACTGATAGCGTGCAAACCATGTCAAGCGAAGAAACCGTGCAAGAATCTACTTGCAATGTACTTTCGGGGTGCAAACCACGGCAAAGTTTCTCAGCTCAGTAGCTGCACGTGACAACGACAGTTGCGAAGTTTGTTTCCTGTTTCATAGGAAACTTTTGGGGTAATTTTTGGCCGTGTCTTCCTGAACGACCATGTTTGCAATTTCGCTGATTTTTTGTTGGGGGGGGGGAGCTTCAGTTTTGAAAGTTTTTGTTGTTGTGATCAAATTCCTTCAATCAATTGTTGCGGTCGAGTGTGGATCAATAATTAATGTGCGTGTGAATAGCACCCTGAGTCAGAGCAGAATCTCGTCGCCACCGATCACTTAGTATGGGAGTTTAATGAACTGTGATTTATGTGCGCAAAATATCACGACGATAACACTAATTAGGAAGTTTTGACTTTTTGCGCGAGCGTTTGTTTGCTTCGGGCATTTGGCACAGGTGACAGCAGCACTAACTTTTCCATTTGTTTTGCAGAAACAGTGAACGATGACCCTGGAGCGGAGGAAGCCGCGTCAGACGAGCGTCGCGATTGACGGGACGGTGTCGACGCTGCCGCCCGCCAGCACGGCCGCCCTCGAGATTCCGCAGAGCCTCAAGCAGGTGCGAAGTCGGTCCTTTTCAAAACTTGGGCTTCAAGATGAAATTTTTGCGCGAAACGATTGTGGTTGAGGGTGAGATTGAGATTGGAACAGGAAGGAATCGCAGGCGGCGACGCCCGCAGCGACGGTGCCGATGATGTTGTTGTCGTATGATTCAGAGGTCGCAATGCTCTGCTGCGCCTACAGCTCACACACTATTGACATAACATTTGTTACCTGGATAAAGTTGTACTCGTATGTAAAGGCTTGTAATGTGATGACTAATACTAAGTCATATTTCTGTGAAATTTGAACTTTTGATATGTATCTCGGCTTTGACTAAATGGCGTGAGCAAAAATTCCCAATTACGAACTCATGGAGGGTTTTGCGCTGCCACGGTGAGACAAAACCGTCCCGCCGGGTTCCGCCCACCTGATCTGACTGCCGAAGCCGTTTCCGTCATTGCTCTCCGCGGCCGTTGACTAAATGTGCGCTTTGTGTTTTTTGTTGCAGTTTGTATTCGCTGATGGGTTGTTGTTGCAGGCGTCGTCCTGTAAAGATGAGCCCATCTACAGCCGCAACAGCCCGACGACGCTCAACGTGCTCACGAGCAGCTCCGACCGCGAGGACTTCGGAAACAGGTACGAGTGTCGACGCTGCTGCGTCTGCGTTGAAACCAGCGTTCTTATTGTCAAGTTCAGACTGTGTTTTAATGTCCAGTGGAAGAACTCTTTTCTGGGGTGGGGCAAAACCTTTGCGAAGACAGAAAGTTAGAGAAGAACTGTCATGGCTTTTCTTGTTATCGTTTTCTCTCCAAGAGAACTTAGCTTTCACCCCATTGCACGCAACTGTCACTTGGGAAATGGCCTTTTTGCATTCCGACGCAGTGTCTGCAGAATCCAGCGGTTGGTTCGTGCGTTGAATGCTGGGTGAATCATCAATTGCTGTATTGATCTTTCCCGACCTTCAAAAAAGAGAAAAACAAATTTGATCGACTGTCGGCACAATGCCTGTTGCTCTTTTCTTTGCGCTGCATTGAATGGTGGCAATCATGGGATAAAGATGTTCACTTTCAGTCGTTTCCCAACTGAATTCACAACATATCGAGCACCCAAACTATAATTTCTAACTCGTGTTTTCACAAGAGTTGCAAAGGAGAACAAGATGTTGGTGTACGTCTGAGAAATCAGCTCTGATCTTCTAGGGTGGGTGACTCTCTAATTGGAAGCAGCGATTCCCAGGGAAGCTCTTCCAGGCATTCTTGGATGAAATGACAAATTAGTTGTGATAGAAGATAAAGTGCTGCGCTCAGATGTACGTGCAGCTGTTGTCTGGCGTAAGCAAACATAAAGCGCGTCCAAGCAAATTTGCTGCTGCAGGAAATTGTGCTGCGAATCTTCGTGCGAGGAATGGAGCTGCGCAAAGGGAGAACGGCTTCAAAGACGGACTTGCAAAATATACTGTGAAATTGAATTTGAACCGTGCTTCACTGAACTGTCTTGTGGATCGGAAGCAAATAGACTCTGCACTCATTTGTGAAGAGGTGCATTTGGGCGACTGAATTACAGACGTGATGAGACGTGCACCAGCACAACCAAATCTGTTTGCCTTGGCTGATGTCAACGCAGAGGAGAACAGTAAAGTTTCCAGGTGGATCTTTTCTTCAATGCCCACGATATGCACCGTGATTTCAGCACGGCCCACCTGCTTTTCCACATCGACCCAGAGTTCGCTGCTCAAATCCAGGGGTGCACGAGCAGAAGTGGCGTTCAATCTACCTCGCCTTCACACAGATTTATCGCGGAAGTTTTCGCCTGGATGAGGCACGTGTGAAGCGAGTGGCAGTGATGAAGTGTGGCCTCGAGGTCTGATTTGAACTCGGATATTTCCATCACGGAAAACTTCACTTGTCTCAGCCGCACAGCTATTTCCCGTTTTCTTGTGAGAAATGAGAAAAAACTCTTCGTGTTTTGTAATTCTGCGAAAGCCTTGTAAGATTATTTACATCTGAAATTGACCCTTGTGATGGCCAGCTTTTTTCGCTCACGTCCAGACGGGACACTTCCACAGCGAAAGCAGACTCCGAAGCACTGAGTTCATCGTGCGTAGTGCAGAATACGAATTGGGAGATGAGCTGCAGTGGAGAGAGCTGAAGGGCCCGTCGGGGGATTTGTCAGACAACGGAAGTTTCACTCAGGAAATCAGCGACTGTTGCGCGAGTGATCGATCTTCCAACAGCTCTGTGCGAAAACAGCTTTCCGCGATGAATGACGTGAGAAAGTGGTTCAGGTAAATAAGTGCAGTCGCAAAAAACGCACCGATTGAGTTTGTTTCTTTGCTGATGGGCAACGACAAGAGCGAGGTTGTAAGCGGCCCGGAGTCCGTCAAAAGTAGATTCAACACCCGCACGTGAAGATCCGATTGGACGTTGGCACAGTTGTGTTTTGGAGAGATTGGCCCAAACGCTGAACCGTCCGACCGTTTGTAAAATGTATTGGTCAAGGGGGACTGGGTTCACTTGTTCCAGCCGTGTTGCCGCCGCGTTACACGCGCTGCGTGAACAATCCGTGGCCTGGACCCTGGATGGAAAACACTGCGCCCTGCGCGCTGCAGGTGCGAACACGGTTCCTTGCCTGCAGTTCCCACTTATTCCGCAATCCCATCAAAGAGAAACCCGTCTGAAGATCCCCTGGCAAACAAATGTAACGGATAGGGGTCCCCAATCTGGGAACATGCCACGAATAAGAATGATTGGGTTCAGATTTTTTTTGCGCAGGTGCTTTGCTTCCTGGGTGCAAAATCAATAGGAAAATATCAGATAGAAAACAAGCTAGCGTGTACTGATCGGGCCAGGTGCGCAAAGTAAAGAAACGATTGAAAAGCTGCAATCTGAATGCCCAGGTGTGTAAACGGTGGTTGTGGTGTTTGGGTGGGTAAAAAACGCTATGTGCAAAGTTTTGAAAAGATAACACTTTTTGGGAAAATGCTGCAAATGCTGATGTGTATTGTTTTGATCTGATCAGATTGGGCTGAGAACAACAAATGGATCGATAAGGATGCATAACTCAGGCGTGACCTTCAGTGCGAACTTCAGGTGTTCAGGTTTATCAAAATCGTCCCGACTGGTGGGAAGTGGGAACCACAGAGGGATCGGTGATTTGTGCGCTTACCCCGCAGCTTGACACCTTGCCTGACAGAGCAGGGTGTTTCTGGGGTGGTAAATGATCAGCAGCTGATTCCAGTGGCAAAGTTCCTCCCAGAGCCCCACTGCTTTAAATATCGCGCATCGAATGTGGATTCAGACCCGAGTGACGCGCATAAAGTGGGCGATGCGATCTCACAGGCGGTGGCCAAACCACCAAAGTTCTCCACCAAACGGGATCTTTTGGTTGGCCGTCAACATTTGTTGGTTTGGGACAGGACGCGAGGTTTGGGTGTGTTGATATGGTGTCATACGTATCCGTTTGGGAGGTATCGACACACGCCTTGGGGTTTACGGAGCTGAGTCACACAACAAATGGGGGACAAGGAACTTGATGTGACACTTGGCGTTTTCGTCTCACCGCCTCTATGACGGCATCACACCCCAGAAGAACCTTGCATGGGAGCCTTCTCTGCGCCTCGGTTCTTCCCTGGATCCCTTTTCAGGACTATGATGAGGATCGCAGCGGTGCAACCTTGAGACCTGGGACTTACTCATACCTGCAAGTATGCACAAAAACCGCAAACCCACTCACTCAGCAGTTTGCGGAAAGGTAAAGGACAACCAGGCCCGCGATGAAGGGGGGCTGGGAACATTGCAGTCAGGAAGGTTGCGAAAGGCTCGTGCGTCGTCTCAGTGGGAAGATCACTGTGCGACGACGTTGCGGTTCCATTGATTTGGATGTGTTCTGCATCAGCCCGATACCTTGCCAATGAGAGCAAAGCTGATCACTCAGGTTTGTGGAGCAGTAGGCGCACTGCGTCGAGGCTGGCTGCGGCCGTCGGAAGCGAAGTCGCGGTGACCCTGGAATCAGTTGGGCCGCCCGACCGCTGTGTTATCGCGCGAGGCCTGTCAGAATCAGGGCTGCTCTTTCCCTTCTCAACTTTCACTTCTGGTTTATGTTCGGAGGAGGTAAAGTTGTTTGGGGAAAGAAGCAAAGCGTTATGATTTGAGGCGTGGTTGTTTCTGTTGCGATAACTCCACAAAGTGGGAGCAGCTCGTCTGCCAGGTCGTGCTTGCGTGTACGCTCGTGAAACCGTCAATCCAGACGCCAATTAGTTTGAAATCTGGGTCTGAGACCCTCACAGGAAACCTCCGGACCACTCTCGCGTGACCCAAGGCCAAGGACACTCACCTTTACGACGTGGTTTCGTTTCATCGAGAAATTTGGTTCCATCACCTGAAAGCCGAGCCTCGACCTGTGGGAGATTTCTGGTGGGTGCGGTTTCCCATTCACTGATTTACTCAGTGTAATTATTCACACGCGTCTCCCAATTAGAAACCGCAGAATCGCCGAGCGGCGCGCCCCAATGTTTAGCCACCGGGCGCAGCGGAGCCGACCGTCTCGACGTGTGTTGGTTCGCGAGATTTTGATCGCGTGGCGCAAGACAGCTCGGCTGCCTTTTGACTGATGGAGCTCGACCGAGTGGCTGCGTTTTGACAACCTGTTTGTTTATTCGACGTCTTGCGAACATAATGTTTCGTTGGCAGCAAAGAACCTGGATGCGAATCGTGCATCCAGGTCATCAGATCTCCCCGCAGAACCTTATGTTTCTCTGACCTTGGGAGTTGCAGGCAATCGCTTTGATTTTGATTCTTTGGTGCCAACACCTGACTGCACGTGAGAATTTGAAGCAGCAAAACAAAACTGAAACTGCAGTCTGCCTGGAGAAAGAAAATTGACAACATATCCTTTTGATAGACACATTTCTGGGTTTCGTGCATTGATGCTCAAGTTCACTTCGTCAAAACACTGGGTTCTGAGGACCGTGCGTCAGTCATGTGACCGTCAACGAGAGTCAGTGCGCTCATTGGTCGTTCTGGTCCGCATTCATCGGTGCGCTGACGCCGACGTCAAGAACACACCTTGCGCACGTCAAATCGTGAAAAGCGGGAGATTGACTGGGGCCGGAGGCTCCGGAATCCCAGGTGCCGCCGCGCCCACCGTGTCTTCACCCTCCGTGCCCCCGCACCCGCTCAGACTGAGGAATTCCTCCAGTCGGAGCGCTGCTCGTCCGGTGAATCATTCATGGCTTATCTACCCTGATCCCTGGCTCGCTACGCTAGCTCACCAGCGCTATACACACACAAGACTCGCACAGCAAGCGAAGCAACATCCGAAGGAAGACCTTGACTGGTCTTTGCTGCTTGCTTTTTCGATTTTGACTTTTTTCGCCCGTTTTCGACTTTCGACTCCTAACTTGGACACTTGAAGTTTGAAGGTTTCTTCATTTTCAAGTCAATCAAGGATGGACATTTGAACCCAATTTCGGACAAACGGATTGTGGATGCAAACTTGTCTGCAGACATCCAGGCTGCTGCTCGTGGTTGGATTTATGCAAATAAACAAAGGGATCAGCACAATGGCAAAGCAGATCCATTGCAAATTTTTTGTGAAGATCAAGAAGGCATTTTTCAGGTGGAGTATTTTTTTCTGCATTGTTTAGATTTGTGGATTGAATTTTGGGACACAGACGTTGAAACGTTGTATCATCTGAAGTTGCTTGACCTGCGGGCGTGTGTGCGAGTGTGCGTGCGTGTGTTGGAAAGCTTTTGTCGTTGTAATTACGAAGATCTCAGAGAATAACTGTGGAGCATCCAGTCCGTCAAACACGCACGGTTGGTTCTTCACGGAGACTCCAACGCTTTCGTACAGAAACAGAAACGAGCGAGAACAGCATCTACTGAGAACGAACGAACGAACGAACTTTTTTCAAGTGGATGTGGAAATGCAGATTTGCCCGATGTTATGCAAAACATTGAGGGAATCTAAGTACAGCAACTGAGCCACTGATAGTGAGGGATCAATTTTCACTGGGATCGAAACTTTTTTTGTTTCTTCTCAGCTTTCTGACTGGTCACCAATGGTGGAGAGAGACCTTTTTTCTGTTTCGAGGAATAATGACCCGTCGTCATGAAAGTTGGAAAATGCCGTGCATTTTGCATCGGTTGCTGCGATTGTGGCGGGATCAACGTGAGGCAACTAATTTGGTGAAGGAGCTCGCATTTGGCTTGTTTGATCCCCGATCACACCACGTCGATGACCCAGACGGAAATTTCTACAAAACGTCTGAATGCGACAAGGGATGAAATTCACTCGGAAAGTTTGTCAGTGTCTTTGAACTGTTCTATTGCACAGATGTTTTCCCACGTCAAATGACCGTCTATCCTGTGTGTGTTTGCAGCATGCTGTGTCTGGAGCAGGACATCCCGGAGCACATGAGTTTGCCAGAGTCGCCGAGTAAACCGATGGACAGCACGACGTACAGCGCGCCCGCCGCCACCACCAAGTCGGCGCCCACCAGGTGCGTTGCAGCGCGGCCCGGCCAGCACAGCACGCTGGCCACCGTCTGAGTCCTTGGGCTCCACACGCCACGGACAAAATCTTATTTGTGTGATGTTTGCGAGTTTTCTCCAAGGGCAAACTTCGTGTGGACAATGAATAGAACACGAAGGTCTTTGCGTGGGGAGTATGAAAATCTGAACGCTGTAAATTTGATCCTGGCTGTCTGGTGAACTTTCGGGGTTTTCCTTGACATTTTGCTCGATATTAGGTTTCTCAAAAAGTCATCATCATCCTGTTTTGAACACACCCACAAAAGCAGACGTTTGGCTTCGCCCGGTGAAAAATTTCGAGTTCTATGGGCCTGTTGATCAGTCCAATGTCAATTGGTCAAGTTTCATTGACATTGAAGTTGACGCAGTGCGGTTGCTCGTTCCACATGACTTTTCAAACGCTCAGTTTTCAATGCTGGTCTACATCTTGCCACCCGGAATTGTTTTACGAAGAAGAAAATCATCCCCAATGCGAAAGTGAGTGAATGTCGTGTTCTCGCGCAGCCCGGCGCGCGCGGTTGGGCACCACGGCGACGCGACCAGCTCGGTGGAGCTCGGCTACAAGGGCGGCGGCCCTGCGGCGCAGATGGGCTTCTTCGAGGGGCTGCTCGGCTGCCTGCGGCCCGTTTGGACCATCATCGGCAAGGCGACGCAGGCCGAGCTCAAACAGCAAGGTGAGTGGGCGAGACCGCGCGCGCGAGTCTGCCTCGGACATGGTGTTTTAGAACTGGGAGCCAGATCAGATTTTGCAGAGTGTTGAGATGTTCTGTTTTGAACAAAAGTTTCGCTCTGATCACTGGTGGACAGAGACAAAGTGCGCATTTGGAACAGAGCTCAATTTTGAAGTGACGTTTCTTGAACTTTTGTACTCACGGTATCTTGGTATCTTGTGACCATGAGTTGCGTCGCGGTAACCATCGGTTCACAGTTCAAGTGTCCTGGCGAAGTGGCAGAAATCCCCTTCAGGGTGCGGTCGTATTCGCATTGCATTGTTTGTTCCTTCCTAGAATCGGTATGCTCTTGTGTCAGTGCGAAAAAAAGACAGTTGAAATCGTACATTTGGCGTCATTCAGAAAATGGAAACGGAAACTGGTCGGATGAAGTGTCTGGTGGGGGGAAAAATTGTGAAGCACATTTCTCGGAGCAACACATTTTTCGCTCGGGGCGATTTAGACCAAATATGTACCAGACATCGAGTGGTCGTGCGGCTGGAAGCCACGAACAAAGGGACATCAGATCCAAAATAGACCAACCGCAGGAATGCGCCTGGTATGGCACGCGGGGAATGAGGGGAAAATCTCCACAAAATGCTGATCCAAATGAAATTGTGTTCATAGCTGGCATGGCAATTTGTTGCGGAAGTCACGAGCAAATATTTGCAAAGTGCTTCCCGTATTTTGCAAGGCGTTGGAAGTGAGAGAAAGAAAAAGAGCTGAGAGAGCAATATTTCTCGTTTGTGGTCGTTGCTTACAAATTGACCTTCAATTGGATTGGCCAGCTCGGTCCAATTTTGATGTCCCGTCCGAGGAAATTAGCTTCTCGAGTTACGGGCGGCGGAGTGCGACTGTCCACGCGTCAGTCCATGCGACGGCGGTGGCGGTGGCGGCTGCAGAACCGCAGGCAGCAGCTCTCGCCGGAGTCCGAAGAAGCTGTTGCGGTGTGTGGTTCTGAAAGACGATCCGCTGCGCACGCGTCGTGATCTCTCGTCTCCAGGTGTTCGCATCGGAAAACCCTCGAGCAACAACACTCGTGTGTCGTTTGGGTTGGATTGTCATCAGAATTCGGCACGGATGGTCGAGTGCTTTTGAGGGGAATTTTGATGTGATGGAACTGAGGGGGATGAAGTGCGTCGTCCCACAGTCGCTTCCCCGGCGGCAGCGCGCAGCTTCGCTCTCGAGGGGAAGCGGCGTAAATGGCGAACACTTCGCGTGGGTGTTTTCAATGTCAGGTGAAGTTTTCGCTTCACAACTTGTGGGACGAAATGGGATTCTGCGAGTCTGACTGAAAGCATGTGAAAGGAGGGATCAAGGTTGACACAAGTGATGGAACCGCTGCTCTGAAAGTTCCTTGGATAGATCTGCAGAATACCAATCCAAAATGGGGAACAGCTACGCCAAGTCGACGTCGTCGATGTACCGTGTGAAGAAAAAACACGAGAAAGAATTGGCCAAGTTGGCGCCACTGACAAGTAAAATATTTTTTTCACCGCCTCTCAAAATTACGTTGTGATTGTGAGTGTTGAGCGGCTGCGGAAACACAGTCCGACTCTCGAAGTGCGAACCGGAGCTGAGAACCGCTGTGCGCTGTTTTGCAGATGACTGGGAGATCGCGTTCGAGTCGATCAGCGACCTGCAGTGGCTGGGGTCGGGCGCGCAGGGAGCCGTCTTCCTCGGGCGGCTGCTGCACGACCAGGTCGCCGTCAAGAAGGTGCGCGACCGCAAGGAGACCGACATCCGCCACCTGCGCAAACTCAACCACCCAAACATCATCTCCTTCAAGTGAGTGCTGCTGCTGCTGCTGCTGCTGCTGCTGCTGTTGCTGCTGCTGCTGCTGCTGTTTCTGCTCCGACTGTGACAGATCGACTTTCATACAAAACTTGAAAATAAAAACAAAAAAGTCGCACACAATTTTGTTCAGAAACAACAAATGTGTCTTTTCTGAAAACGGAAATCGATCTGGCACTTCCGGTGAAAGAAACTGGTGGATGGAAAAACACGAAGCTGAAAACAAAAACAACCTCTGAAACATTTTCATTTGCTTTCGGTGTCCAGATGTTTCATGCCCCTCGTTTGCTGTGAAATGGTGAGAATTGTGTGAAGTTGTTCGAACGCAAAGATGAGAACCGTTTCAACCTTGATTTGTGATGTTTTCAAGAATTTTGAACAAGCGACACTGCTCCAAACACAGACTTTTCATTTTCGCATCGCGTCGGGTGACACAGAGGCAGGAAGAAGTGGATGTGCTGGTGTTACTCATGGAAGAAATTCGAGTATCATTGGAGTCTCTCTCGTTTCAGGGGAGTGTGCACGCAGGCGCCGTGCTACTGCATCATCATGGAGTACTGTCCGTACGGCCAGCTGTACGAGGTGCTGCGGGACGGCCGCGAGATCCCACCCTCCCTGCTGCTCGACTGGGCCAAGCAAATCGCCAGCGGCATGAACTACCTGCACGGACACAAGATCATCCACAGGGACCTCAAGTCCCCCAAGTAAGGAGATATTCAATCTTTTACTCGCGGAAATAACTGCCATTGGTGCTTTGATTTGGATCGAAGTTATCCTCGTGCACTGGGAAGGGGGACAGGGGTGTCTTGACTTCGCAGAAAATCTCTGGCTGAAATTTCTGAACCCAAACTCGTGGTCGGAAGGGGGGATGGATTTTGGACGACACTGATCTTTCTGAATCACCCACTGAACTGACCTGCCTGTCTTGCTGCTTGTCAGCATTTTGGTCACGGCTGAGACTTGTTGAAAGTCGTCTTTGTATCCGTCATTGAAAGACACCAGAAACGCGTCAGTGAATTGTATTCCTGCGACTTCAGTCGTGGTCATTGTCCGGATGGGATTGGCCGTATCATTCAGCCCGAGACATCGATACAGATTGCTGTCGTGATGTGGAACAAAAGCTGAATCAGAATGTTTTCCGTCGGTGCTCTGCAACCAATTCACGCCTCCCGAAACCCTCAAAAGAGCGTTTCGTGTTTGCGAAGCACTTCGTGTGTCAGTCGCAAGAATACTACTGACTTGGTTTTTCAGCGTGCTGATCGCGAAGGGCGACATCGTGAAGATCTCAGACTTCGGAACGAGTCGCACCTGGAACGAAAAGAGCACCAAGATGTCGTTCGCCGGGACCGTCGCGTGGATGGCGCCCGAGGTGATCCGGAACGAGCCCTGCTCCGAGAAGGTCGACATCTGGTGAGCGTTTATCCGAAACGCACGCACACGCACGCGCACACATGGATACAACACACACACACACACACACACACACACATGGACACGCACCCACGCACGTACACACGCACCAGGAAAGCATCTGCATCAAGAAGACGCAGAAAGCGAACGATTTTGAGAAAAAAAGAAAATTGCAACGTCCATCATGATGAAGCTCCAAGCACGAGGCCACTTTGTCTGACGTCGGGAGCAGGGAGCCTTGGCCACGTCCCGTATAAATTCAACGTGCGTCTCAGCATTTTGAAAAGGAGGCCAAGTCTTCACACAAATGTTTGGGGAAATGTCAGAGAAGCGGAAGAGACGCCAAACTATGCGTCTGTAATTTGATACCGTCACGTTGTTTTGCTGCGTTCGCATCCGCAGAATATTTGTCACGTTTTGAATCTGATTCTGATCGTTTTTTTCGGTTCAGAAAAACACAATTACGAAAGCACGACTACGTTTGAAAAGAATATCGTCAAGACGTTTTTGGTCTTGGTCGGTGGTGTTGGGTATCTCATCACGGAAAAACAATGTTTGTGACATCTTCGACAGTGAAAATCCGTCAAAACATCAAACTTCCTGGTGATGGACATTGATAAATATTGCTCTTGCAAATGATGGTTTGCCGATGTATTTGTCATCCTGCCAGCCTGGCTTCCAACTTGAGCTGAGCCGCTGATGGGCAGTCAGTCATTCTGTTGGACCTGTTTGTGTTTCACTAACCTCACAATTCTTCCAAGTTGGACTCACCGCAATTCAACGTTCACCATTCCATGCTTCACAAAACTGATTTTGACATTTCTTTCACTCCGGATTTTCGACTGCAAGATTCTCTTGTCATCACGTCCCCAAATGGCTCAAACGTTTTGAAATGTTGCTGGTTGTTGCGTAGGTCGTACGGCGTCGTGTTGTGGGAGCTGCTGACCGCGGAGATCCCCTACAAGGACGTGGACTCGTCCGCCATCATCTGGGGCGTCGGCTCCAACAGCCTGCACCTGCCCGTCCCGACCACCTGCCCCGAAGGCTTCAAGCTGCTCATGCGGCAGTGCTGGTGCGTACCGACCGTCTATTCAGGCATCCTGACCTGAGTTTGAAAAATCCAAACGTCACTCTCGTCTTGGAATCACTGAAGTGAACATAAGCAGTGGGTGGGGGGGGGGGAAACAACAGGAAGTGGAACGACAGCAGTGCTTGAAAGGAAAGGGAAAGATTGGAACGCTTTTTTGTTTCTTGTGGGTTGTTGTGCATGATCGTTTGCAACTGAACAATCTGTGTCTGTGTCTGTGACAGGAGCGACAAGCCTCGGAACCGACCGTCGTTCCGGCAGATCCAGATGCATCTGGAGATCGCGGCGCCCGACCTGCTCGAGATCCCGCACGACGAGTACTTCCAGTACCAGGTGCGTCTGCGGTCCGATTTGACCACATTCATCACAATCGTGTTGCGCAAGGAAATTGTTTCAACATCCACGAACACGAGGATGATGAAAAGCTTGTTCGTGAGCGTCGCTTTTGTTTCCGTAGACGTTGAAACGTCAGCAAGGAGTTTTTGTTTCGAAGCGTGATTCTTTTCACAATTGAACAGAGTGCTGACATTTTCACAACCCTGGCTCACCTTTCGCCTGTGTTGTGGCGCTTGGCATGAAGACCAGTTGGTGTTTTCCTTGTGTCTGGAAGGGATCCGATGTTTGGTGGAATCATTGGGACATTTGGGGCAGAGTTACGCGACAGAAAGCGGAGACAGGCAAATCGAAACCGACAAGTCACGTTTGCTGCGTGTTTTGTCTTTTCTTTTCGCACGAGAAGACGGCCCACACAACGCCAAAGTGAAATCCAAGCCATCATTCGCTGTTCTTTGGCCAATTCGTTTCACCTGCGCGATTTCATTCAGCATTGTCAAGCGAATCGTGATTCTGTCGTTTGTGGCGTTGATGAACTGTCGTCCGTGTTTTTGGGCTCTTTCGGAAAGGTCGGCTCACCTGATCTCATTTTCATCTTCAGGACATTGACTTGTGAACGCCCTTGCTTCTTGTGTTCTGACGGGAATCACTTGAAGTTCTGTTCCGTGTGTTAATTCTTGCTTTTAATCTGATCACAGATCGACTGGAAGGAGGAGATCAAAGAGCAGCTGCAGAAGATCAAGGCGGAGGGGTCGCACATGCCGCAGCTCGAGGAGGACCTCATCCGCCGCCGCCGCGAGGAGCTCAGGTGAGCGCCGCCGCGCCGCTCGCATGTCGTGCGGTCGGAGGAGGGGCGAGGCGGGTGGGGGTGCGCGAGTTGTGCCGCCAAGCCAGGCACAGTGACACTTCCCGTCCTGGCCTTGTCGCGTGACCAGTTTGTGCACATTCAAAGACAGAGAAAACTCCATCGAGCAACCTTGCTTGATTGACACAGAAGAAGATCGATTTCAAAACGTCATTAAAAATGAGAAACTACGTATGTTTGCTTGTTCTTTACAGACACGCGCAGGACGTGCGCGAACACTACGAGCGGAAGCTGGAGCGCGCCAACAACCTCTACATGGAGCTGACGGCCTGCATGCTGCAGCTCGAGAAGCGAGAACGCGACCTCATCAAGTGAGTGGGGCAGACACACACACACACACACACACACACACACACACACACACACACATGGCGGTTTCCTGGAAACGTGCCGAGAACGATGTTTGGCAATGAATCGGCTTTTCTAAAAGGCACAAGAAACGTGACAGTTCCAACATGTCTCGTGTGTGTAAGGAAGTGTCGAGTTTCGCCTGCAAAAACACTTGATTTTGTGTGAAATGACGAAGCAGTGAGTGCACTGTTCTTTTTCTGCAGGAGGGAACAGGCGCTGCAGATGTATTCGCAGAACAAGAAGCGAACTCGCAGCATCCTCAGACCCGTCATCAAGGCCTCGGAGAAGATCGAGAAACTCAACAGAAAACCCAAGGCTACGAAGTGCATCTCCGACCCCGGGCACAGGTCAGTTTACACTCATAGACAGGAAGCTTTGGCTGGAGCTGTTCTATTCTAACCAGCATTTGATCTGCCCAGTGCGCAAAATGTACTCGTTGCCGTTCAGCTGCGAAAGGAAGGCAGAAAACATTGTTTTTCATTGAGGAAGATCACGTTTCACAGTGAAACGGCCACAAACACGACCTCTTTGTCAACAAACTGCTCTGTCATGAAATTCTCGTGTCTCATGAAGCCTTTTGTCCGCGCAGTCCGGACGGCCCTGGGCAGGTGGGGACGTTGTTCCGCGTCGGCGGGAAGGCGGAGGACGGGTCACAGTCGTCTCCCTCCCGCGGGCCGCGCAGTCGCAAGTCCCGCCACCGTCGCAACAACAGCCGCGGCTCCAACGTGCCCAACGGCGTCGCCAGGTCAGTCGCAGCACTCATTCACATTGGAGTTTCTTGTGATGCAGATGCAAGACACTCAGCTGCAAAAGGCTGTTTCTTTGTTCTCGCATAATGGACAGTGTGCCTGTCACATTGTGCGCAAATTTTGGTGGAGCAATACGAGGGCAGATTTTGCGTTTGTCCTGAGAAATTTGGATCAAACATGTTTTCCTGATCGTTTGCAGCCCCGTGAAGAGTCCGACGAAAGACGCGTTGCACCACGAGTTGACGTCTAAGACGGCGGCGATCAACCACCAGGACGGCACGGTGGTGACGCCGAGTCGTCTCAAGGGCGTCATGACGCCGCGCCAGCTCACGACGACGGCGCGCGACGACTCCGACGCCGACTCGGTGGCGTCCCTCACGGCGCAGCAGAACCACCGCAACCTCAACGACGTCTGCTTCGGCTGCAACGGTGACTGCAGTGACGTGGCGTGCAGCAGCAGCAAGCGGTCGAGTGTCAACAGCGCCGACGTGGAGAGCAACGTGGCGGACAGCCCGGCGCACCGGCTGCGCGACACGCACGACCCTGGCGGCGCTCCCCCGCCCCCCGCCGCCGACCCCGACGATGGCCTGGACGTCATGCTGAAAAATGACAACAACATGAACGTGTCACAGACTGAGTCCATTTTCAATGAGCAGGATGACACAAATGTAATAGACTCTGAGAATGGCAACTCTAGTCCCATCACGTCGCCCTCCAAACCCAAGTCTCCGCGGTCGTCGGGACGAGGGCGGGACGGCGGCGGCGGCGGCAGCAAGCGCAGCAGTAAGCGGGTCCGCAGCGCCGAGGGATCGCAGGAGGCGCTGGATGAGGCGCAGCGGCCGCGCAAGGTGTCGTCGACGTGCTACGACAGCGCCGACGAGGAGCTGGACCAGCTCAACGATCTGGGCGAGCTTCCACAACACGCCAGGGTGAGTCACCAACAAGCTGCCTGACCTGCGATTCTTGTGGGTGACCTGTGGTGAAGTGAAGACATGAAGTTATGTCATTCCGTACAAGTAAACTACCAGGTGCATGTGTTTGGGAGAAGGTGGATTTGTTCCACCATTGTGACTGTCGCTTGTGTGAAACACACTTGCGAGAAACTTTGACAATTTACAAAGTTTATCATCGTTGACCCCTTTCTTTTCTGCAGCGAATAATGAACGAGTCGTGGTCGTCGGAGGACCGCGAGGTGGAGGACAGCGAGGACGACGTGCTGCGGCGGCGGCGCCTCGACGAGATCCGGCGGCAGCGCCGGGAGGTGGCGGCGCTGTCAGCGCGGAGCAGCGGCGGCGGCAAGATGTACGCGTCGACGCACAGCTCCGAGGGCGCCTTCAGCGAGGAGGAGAACACGAGCGAGCGGTCGCACGTCGAGCCCGAGATGCTCTCATCCCTCAGCGCTGAGAACCTACAGGTACCGGCGCCGCTCAGCGTAACCTTTAGCATGTTTTAGACCTGGCTATCTTTGTCCGTTTCACGTTTGACAAGGACATCTGGGACACGACCACAGTGCGAGTCGTCCTCTGAATCAGATAGGTGTGCTTTGTAACCTCCAGTTGTGCTTCATTTGCGTGTCGTTTGCTTTTGCAGTTGGAGTTGGCCAACTCGATCAACTCCGACGGTGCGTTGTCAGACAAGGAGAACGTGGTGAGACGCATGAAGAATCAGGTCAAACAGTCACCCGATCGCATGTTGAACGTAAGTCGATGAGAAGAACGTGAATGTTGTTGTCGACCCAGTTCATACAAAAAACAAAAGTCTTGCTGATTCCACCTGTTCAGCTATCCTGCAGATTGACATCAAAAGTCATTCAAAAATCATCCGTCTTTCGAATTTTACCACTTGCTGACAAGATTCTTATCCCTTTTCAGTGCATAGACAGTGATTCTTCGGACTCCGGTGAGGAATGCTCCGCAGTGACCGTCATCAACAAACAACGTCCCTCCTCCAACACGCAGTGGTAGCTGCGCGCGCAGCCGCGACGCATGCGCAGCCGCCGCTACAGCCAGTCGCGTCAGTGCTCAACGTTGACTGTATTGAGTTGATCGTGCTTGGCAGGGATTAATTACAAGCGGCAAAACGTAGTACCTCAGACGCAACAGCTGTTATTGCTTCGTAGAGCCGGCTGGCGGTTGTGGCGGCCGTGTAATCATTGTCGTTGTCTCATAGAAGGACTTGCCAACAGATGCATGAAATAATCAATAGGTTATGGAAACACGAATTGGGATTTGTGAATCAGACTGTAAGGACGTCATTCTGACGACAAGGAACAAACGAATGAACGACGTAGAGAACGAACGAACGAGAACATGCAATCACATCAACCGGAAACCTCAAGTGTACAAAGCAGCCCCACTGACATGTAGGTTTTCCCTGTTCACGAACAGCGCGCACGAACCTCGCACTGTAAAATCTATTTCAAATGTCCTTTTGGTTCTTGAGCCCAGTATGTTTGTCGTGACAGGTCAATCGCTTGTATCACTGTCACACGTGGCACCCGTAAACAATGATCGCATCAAGATCTAGTCAGGTCAGCAGCAGTGATATACTCTGAAGCTAATTTATGACATAGGTATTCATTTACCGTAGGAAATTATAAATTGAAGAAAATACTGGGAACGAACCCAAGTCCCAGTTGTAACCTGTAGATTCATTCATGGATTTGTGAGTCAGCGTGTTTCATCGTCAAGCTTCTCCGGTACAGTTGACACCGGCCGTTCATGAACATTGAGAGACTCGACCAACGTGACTTCAGTATTTCGCTTGGAAACCATTCCATGTTACAGAATTTGTGTCCTCGAAGTGGGCATTTTGTCTTTTGTGAAACAAACCCATCAAGTTGGGCCCAAAACGTGAGTTTGTTGTCCTGAATTGACTGGTCAGTGTCGTTTTCGCTGACCTTCGGCACACAACGCGTAACTTTCTCAGACCAATGCTTCTTTATATTCCATTGAGTGACTCGCAGCTGCAGACGGTGAGTCGTATACAGCTGCACAGGAGGGTTTCTCTCACGCAAGGTTTCAAAAAACTTGCTGACTTGACGTGTTTTGATTCAAATGGTTGAAACCCACAAAAGGGTCGGAGTGTTATGAAGGCTTTGAAGACAAAAGGACATTGGTGGGAGTGAAAAGAAAAGGTTTTGAAAACGAACTGATTTTGGTCAGAGTCAGAAAAGTGAAGTAGAAAACTCGCCTCAGCGATAAGTTGTCTTGAAACCTTGCCTGGGAGCACACTCTGAACCATTGTGTGATGGCCTCTCTTCCGAGAACTACATTCGGGAAACACTTGGACGATATTCACCAATGAACTGACTTTGACTTTACCTTTCAACCATCATGGACGTCGGAACCCAGAAAAAGCTCAATTGAGCTTGAGTTCTTAGAGTTGAAATTGTTGATATTTGATGTCGCGAACTGAAATTGTTTCTCTGTTGTTCTAAATCAAACGTTGAAATGAGATATTTATTTGTGTAAAACACGGAAAATGACTCCACTGTTAATGAGTTGTTATGAACACTGAAACACGCAGTGAAAACCCGTTCTGGCAGACCTGTTGGTGACAACTCTGTCTCACGATGTTGAAGCAGCCTCGATGCTTTGTTACCGTATCTGCGCCGAGAGGCGCAGTTTTCAATTTCAATGCTCACAAATTGATGGACCTGTGGAAACCGGTTCAGTCTGTGAACATTCCCTGTGACCAACCACTGACTGGCAGTTTCTGCTGTTGGGCGCGATCGGATCGGTTTATTTGTTTGAATCCAAAGTGAATGTTGTTGAGAGGATCCCACGACTTCACAGACGGTTTGATCCGAATCGCTCTGGCAGCTGGACTGGTCGTCCAGTGATCGGCCTCTTCACGGGAATGTGATGCGATGCAGGAAAAAGGCGGCAGCTCAAGTATTGTGTTCACACGATAGGTGTGCGTGCGCTTTGGACAATAGCCTTGTTGTGACAGTTGCTTTTTGCGTTGACTGGGCGTGTTGCATTTGGTGCCACTTTAGCCATGTCCGGTCACCATGAAATTGACACTTCTGTGCGCTGCAAGCAGTTTCTGGCACGCATCGAGGCTTCAGGCTAGCGCCGGTGTGTTCGAACAATTGTCGAAAAAGTACCTGGCCAGTGAACCAACAGCTTGTAGCTTCCATGTGCATTGTCTGTCCCCGAAATTTACTCGTCTGGTTTGATAGCGACGCACGTTGCAAACTCGAGCAGGCTTTTCCCCACGCCAGTTGAGTACGAGTATCATTTCTCGAGCACAAAGAAAACCGTATATCTTGTATTTCGTGGAGTTGCCCTCTTTTCGAATACAAGTTTCCCCTGCGTCTCGTAGACAGCTGCCCCGCACATAGCTTTTGAACCTGCCCACAGGATGGTCCACAGATCGGCTTGTTAAGGCTGCCTGGCAGTGCCACGCCATTTTCCAAAATATCCACATCGTAAAATTGTTCTTGCCTGAAAAAAAGTTAGTGCTATGCAAAGTTCATTTTTTGGCCTTACGCGTTTTTTCGGGTCAGATTTCGTACACTGTAACGCTTGACACTTATTCTGCATTGCCATATCATTGCTTTAGCTTAGATCTTTGCCACGACTGCACTTTCAAAATCTTTCTTTCGGGTTTTGCACTTGTACAATTCTTTGTGCTTCTGTTGCCAGGAACGAAGCTGGGCTTTTGTTCGTGGGTGAGACTGTTTGGTTGACGGCGATTTTTGCACTGTGACAAAACGGTTCACCTTGGTTTGATTTGATCTGTTGTAGAACGCTTTCTGTTGAGTTTGAAACTTGTCATTCTTTGTGCTTTCATCTTTGATGTTTTACTTGAAGGTGCTGAAACGTGCGGCAGTTCGAAGCCGACCTTGTGGTTTCATTGCTCTGCGTTTCAGCATCGGCGCAGTTTTGGAAGAAAATTGAGATGTATCTTTTGTAACGCGAGTTGTTGACATTATTGATTGTAGTTTGGTGGTTGAAAGTCAGCTCCCATTTCGTTCACTGAGCCAACCATCTTGTAGTTTCAGTGGCTAAGTTTCTCGGCTACTGTTGTCCTTTTGAACAAACAGGCCGTTTCGAAAAATGAAATCGTGTCGAAATACTTTTGTGACAAATAAACAAAAATTGGTCAGTATTGAACCGATTGTTCGTCTTCATTGCAACTCAAGCCAAAAATCTTGGTCGGCCAGAATCTTGGTTCTGGTCGGGCAACGATACTTCCTCACCAGTCTTTCGTTTCTTTGTTCTCGATTTTGCCCGTACGTCCAGTAAAGTCCTTTGCACCCTGCAACACAAATCTTGGAAAGGCCCGAACAAAACAACAACGCAACATGTGGAATGGGTGGCTCACCGGCCAATTCATTGGAGGATTCCTCGGTGAACTCAACACAACAGTGACCAGAAAACAGTGCCTGTTTTGTTCACAACAAAGACCGTCAAACAAAAACCAAACTGCGTTTCTGTGGCGAGTTTCGTTTCCGAATTCGGGTTTATTTCGTTGCGGTCCTTTCATTTCATTCAGGTTGGGTGGTTTGGACGTTGTATCACGAGTGTGTCTCTCCAAAACACAGTATGATAAACTGTCAACAAGACCAACATCCTGGTTTGTTTTGCTGAGAAAATGTTCAACCTTTTCTGTCGGCGAGTGAAAGATTTGACAACCGGAGGTGAATGCGCAACCACAGCCGACGTAGGATTTTACTGATCCACGTTCGACAGGCATCACCTGTTGCTTTTGTGTGGTATCCAACAGTCCTCGTCACTCTTCCGTGTCCGAGTGTTCAGCGCGTTTTTGATGCCTTGTCTTCACAGCTGCTTTTCTACTCCACGTAAAATTTAACCTCATGCAGGAAACCAAAACAAGTCTACAACCCCAGAGTTTTTCTGACAGTCCTTTCTGCAATGTCATTGAACTTTTGTCTGTCGTCTCTCCACGTTTTCGCCGCGTCGACGTTGGCTGCACTCTCGTCATTTGGCTCTGAGAAAGGAATGGAGAACTGTAGAAAGTGCTGGCAACCAGATATTGACGAGGGGGAGGGGCGAGTTCTGGCGGCCCTTGATAATTTCTCTGTCAAAATGACGAGAGCTAGCATCTCGATCCGATTCTGACAGACCGTAAAGTTCAAATCAACTGTGATTTAGTTTTGGAATTGCGACGTATCACTCACCAGCCAACATGCTGACAACGGAAAGAAGTATTTTCTCCACACTTTGAACAGGACTCCACCTTTCTGCACTCGACTCGTACCCCATCGGATCATCTCCCGGGGCGTGCAGTATGGATATGCACACCCGCCCGTCGGGGTAAACTGTCGACAAGAACAGGATTCAGACAAGCACTGTCACACAGAGCGCAGTGCTTGCTCACAGTCTGAGCGAAGTTTGATGGCTGTAAATTGTGGCGTCGATATTGTTTCATTGAGTAGTTATTCTGATCGACCTATCTTCGACACTTGTGCAGATCCAGCGGGAACTATTTCACTTGCTACACACAACTTTTCAAAAGTGCATCTCCAAGGCAAATTGTCTTCAGCGTCCCAGTCCGTAACGGTGCGCTGGTGTGCAAACTTCACCATGCCCTGCAATCTTTTTCACCTCTGTTCCAAACTCTGACAGGGAACAACATCGATACGAAGGTCACTTACTGTTTGGATGGAAGAGGTCGCAAGTGAACTTCATTTTTGGTGGGCTGAGTGGATAATCGGATGGGAATGTCAGTCGAGCAGGAAACACGCCACCTTCGAAGCAGGTACCTTCAGGTCCACTGAGAAATGGAATGAAAATTTTCAAGACTTGTGGGAAATGAATTGTCAATTTGCATGATGCGCGACTCAGGCAAAGCTTCTTGGTCCTATGTTGTACGTACAGACATGCCCTCCCCCCTGTGAGACTGGTACGTAAAAATACGTCAAAGTATCTGGAACAACGAAACCACTTCGCCTGGCAATGAACAACTTTCTCAGTGAGAAACCAGTGTTTCGACTCACGTTATCAAAGCTTCCCAGTCGAAGAAGTTTTCTTCATTCAACGGTCCTGCAACGATGCCTTCGGGAGGATTGAGCGTCAACTCTACAAATTTCACAAACAAAACTTTTCAACAAACACAAACACTGGTGCCAAACTGGAGAATGGCAGGAACAGTTTACTTCAATTCTATTTGGGGATGCTGCGTTGAAAACTGAAACAGTCGTCACCAGAGATCTGCCTGTTCGCTTACGTTTGTATTCAGCCATGAGGCGTTTCAGTGCTGATCCAGCCATTGCCCACCGCTTGCTCGATCCACAAAGGAAGTGACGAGCTGCAAATTGTTCACTGCGCAGTTCAAATTCCTCAGGACTCTGCAACGGAATGCGTACGTGTCACTCTGGAACCGCACCACGAAAACAGACGCACGCCAGTTGTGCAACATCATTCACTTTCTGCACGACCAATTCTTTGACGGATTTCCTATTTCTTCCGAGCTTTCAACAGGGGTGCCTGGTCGAGTACACTGGTGAATCGTGCATGGAGTGCAGATCTAAAGTGGGCCACACTCAACCTTGTCGTCAGTGGATGGGCTGAACAGCATTCTGTCCGTGACACTGGATGGACACTCCAGTTCATGTTTTGTGACCTCACATTTCGCTGTCATCGCAGTCACCACAATGACAACAGGACTTGGTGTGGCACGTCTGTTCGGTTGACAGCGAAAGTGACGGAAGAAGTCGTTTCTTTGCACTGGTGTTGTGAGAACATGTTCGTTTATCACATCGTGCAAACAATGTGGCAACACACTTGGGACTCTCACCGTAACGTCTAATCCATCAAACTTGAGATCCAGCAAGCAGTTACACGAGAAAATTGGTTTCTGTTGTTTCAGGTCGAAAACACACTGGACGAACAGACGGACGTGATGTCGACGCGGCTGGGAGCGACGAGTCGATTCGTCGCAGCGTCGACGCCGCCGCCAATCACAGCGACCGACACACAAGTTTGAAGTAAAAATGGCCGCCGCCATTGCAAAGAACTGATTTTGGCTCTGACAAAGAAGTTGCAGAAAAACACGAGTAAAGAAGGACATCGAGCCCATCCCAAGGTCATAGCCACTTGGATTCAAGTTGTTGTTACGTGTTGTGATCTGATGTCAAGAATGTGTGGACAGAGGTTGTCAAACAAGGAGGCGAAAACTGGAGATTTTCAAAATTGAAAGTGGCGGATTCGAAATGTGTTTTTTGCTCGCATTCAGCGATCTCTGACAAAGTTGTGGTCACAGGCACTTGTGAAAGAAGACCTAAAAGACCTTATCTGATCAGGAAAATCGCCTCTCACCACGTTTTTAACACGTCTTGTAGGGAGACAAGGACGTCTCCTGGGTGCTGTTGCTCTGCAAAACTCTTTATCCGGCCAGTTCCAAATCTTGCCGCTCATCAAAATGGCACACCAAACGGACATACTGAGATGGACGGTAAGTTTGTCTCCACATTGGTGAGGAAACTACGGTTTGCTGCGTTTGTTTTTTTGACAGTTGTTTTTCTGCGAAGTATTTCCCGGCATATTCGCAGACATTAGACACGTGACCTGTCTGCACTCTGATTGGACAGCTTCACCGGAAGTCCCGCCAAAGAGGGAAAATAGAAAAGCTGCTGGTTTGGCTTGCTTTTCCAGAACCTGAGTCTTGATTTGTCCAGATTTGTTTTCATGTGCATCATTTGTCCAAAAGTGGAAAGTGACATCTTGCGAAGAAGATCACTGGTTTTGAGATCAACTGAAGCCGCCTTTTGAGCTCTTGTTTCGAGGTGGCTTCTCATTGAATCGCTGGCTGAAAGTAAAACCAGCAACAATGAAGCGGATGGAAAGGTAGAAGATGGTTCTCGTTGACAAAATAACAATCAACCTGCGATCAACCCGATGTTTCCAATCTTCGCTCAGTCCGTTGCACCATCTTGTGTCACCGTTTGGCAGCCAAGGTCCGCAGGGTTGTTGCGAAAACGGAAGTCCACAGGGACGTTGACGAACATTTTGGCAGGGGGATATTTCACCGTTTTGTGAAACATATTGATTACTCTCTGATGAATAAATTGCATTGGGAGCACGCTTCACCTGCACAAACAACAGAACTGTGTCTTGAGTGCAAGGAACAAGCGGTCACCCAGCACAGAAACAGCCCGGTTCAGTTGAGGTGTTAAATGTGCAAAAGTTGGCTGATTTGAACCCATAAGTTCAGGTTGCGGAACTTTTGCCGATTTTCGACCGTCTTCCTTGAAAGCAAGCAACATTCTTTTGAGATCCAACACATGACTTGATTCAGACGGCCAACGTCAGCAGCGACCTGACGAAGGAGGTGGAACAGATCGAGATGGCGAACGGAGAGGCGGAGCAGAAACCTGGCAACAAGCGTCTGTCTGTTGAGCGCATCTACCAGAAGAAGTCCCAGCTTGAACACATCCTCCTCCGACCCGACACATACATCGGTACAGTTGAGCGTCTGGAGCAGGTGAGTCGAGTTTGCTGTGTGACGGGCATTTCAGCGGTGTGTGTGTGCCTGTCTGTGTGTGTGTGTGTGTGTGTGACGTTCAGTTTTTCGTTCATAGTCTCCTGTGAAGATGGGAGTGAATGTTGCAAGGAGTGGTGAGACAAATATCACCATTTCCACTCCACCTCCTTCAATATCGGGTGCAACCAGTGCTTTGGGGTTTCAAAACTCAGGCGTCGTGCAAAAGAGAGAACCCCACTGCTGCTGTACTTTCAGGAAATGTGGGTTTTCGATGACGTGTCGGGGAGCATGAAGTTGAAAGAAGTCAGCTTCGTTCCTGGACTCTACAAAATATTCGACGAAATTCTCGGTGTGTACTGGAACTTGTTTTCTTCGGAAAAGAGTGCACGTTCCTGTTCTTTGGTTGCGATCATTGTTGCAATCATTACAGTGAAAGCATGCTTCTTTGTAGTCAATGCTGCTGACAACAAACAGAGGGATCCCAAGATGAACTGCATCAAAATTGACATTGACAGGTGAGTGCAGTGTGTGCTCCTCAAACTAAGTTCGTTGTGGATCTGTACTGTTTCCGTTTGGTCCCTTTGACTTATCCCGTTGAACGCTTGCAGCGAGAAGAACCAGGTCAGGATTTGGAACAACGGCAAGGGTATTCCTGTTGTGCAGCACAAAACAGAGAAGATGTTCGTTCCGACTCTGATCTTTGGACACCTGCTGACGTCCAGCAACTACGACGACAGTGAAAGAAAAGTGACTGGTCAGTGTTCTCGTTTTGTCGTACAATGAGCCACACATCTTGCAGAAAGAATACGTTGATACAAAAACGTGGCATCACAACTGTTATGTACTCGCGTCAATTCTGCTGCTCCACGTCCAAGAGTTTGGTTTGTGCTTGTAGGTGGACGAAACGGCTACGGAGCGAAATTGTGCAACATTTTCAGCACGAAGTTTACGGTGGAAACCAGTTGCAAAGAGTACAGAAAGAAATTCAAGCAGAGTTGGGCGGATAACATGAGCAAAGCTGGAGAGCCGCAAATTTATCCGGTGGACAGCGAGGACTACACGTGCATCACGTTCAGGGTGCGTGTCTTCACATATTCCTCGTCCAAGTGACGAAGTCGGTGTTGTAGACCGCAGTGAGCATGACAGGCAGTCACATCTTATGGAGGCAGAATTTGTTGCTTGGATTCATAAAGTTGATGTGGTCTCTTCTTCCCTGACGACTTGACCTTTTGCACGTGTTTGTTTCGTTTCTCGCAGCCGGATCTCACTCGGTTCCACATGGACAAGCTCGATGAGGACATATGCGCAATTTTCAAGAGAAGAGCGTACGACATGGCTGCGTCGGTAAAAGGCGTCAAAATTTTCCTCAACGGAAAAAAGGTTGAGGTAAGCCGGTCAAGACTTTTTGGATCCATCGGTTCAAACTCAATATTTTTTGTCAATGCAAGCGAGCTTCATCTTTGAACAAGTTTCTGGACATGCCATTGGTTTCCACACAGGTTAAGAATTTCTCGGAGTACATCAAGTTGTACTTGGAGGACAACGACGCAATCAACGACATTGACAAGGATACGATTTCGCTAGTGGACGAAAAGACGAACGCGCGCTGGCAGGTGGCAATCGCTCCCAGTCATAAAGGCTTCCAGCAGATGTCGTTCGTGAACAGCATCGCCACCACCAAGGTAGAGTCTATTGTTTCTCTGGAACTTTCACCGGTGTACCTACCCAGTGCTCGGCGCGTGTCTGAGCTGCTTGATGTTCTTGTTGCGTGAAGTGCAAAAAAGTGTGTTGATCGGAGTCGTGCTCTCAACGGAGATCGTTTTGTCACCAGGGAGGGCGCCACGTGGATCACGTGGTGGACCAGCTGGTTACTCACCTCACCAACCTCATCCAACAAGTCAACAAGGAGCAAAAAGAAGCCAAGGGCGCGAAAGGAAAGAAAGGCGGGAAGAAACTTGCAAACACTGCGATCAAACCATATCAGGTGGGGTATTTGGCACGAAGTTTGATTGAGACACAGTGTCCAGAAGCTTGAATATTGAAACGTTCCACAATTCTTCTCACACACCCAACTTTGCGGCGTTGGTGGTGTTCGCGAAGTTGACGATGCTTGTGTTTATTCTCTCAGATCAAAAACCACCTGTTCGTCTTCGTGAATTGCTTGATTGAGAATCCAACCTTTGACTCGCAAACCAAGGAGAACATGACTCTTGTGGCCAAAAACTTCGGGTCAAAGTTCGTATTGGAGGGGAAAAAGGTAGGATTTACGTGCCTCTCACTACATTCCTTTCACATTTCAATCTTTCATCGACATGGCCTTATTGTCCCTTTCTGGTCTCTCAGATAAAGTCGTCATGCAGGATTGTCGAGAACATCAACAACTGGATTGAAGCAAAGAATGAGGTGGATATGAAGAAACAGGGTGGTTCAAAGAAGGGCAAACTGAAGGGTCTTGCCAAATTGGAGGATGCCAACTTAGCTGGTGGCAAGTACGTAGGATTTGGATGAAAAGTTGCAGAATTTCTCCCAGCAGAACCGAAGTGGAGACCCAGTGGAGATACCAATGACCTCAATTCGATCCCTTTTCTTGATAGGAAGTCGGCGGATTGCACCTTGATTCTGACAGAGGGAGACTCAGCCAAGACACTGGCCGTCGCTGGAATAAACGCCGTGAAAGGAGGACGAGACATTTTTGGAGTCTTCCCGCTCAAGGGAAAATTATTGAACGTTCGAGAAGCTTCGAAAAATGTGGTACGCACACAAAGCCAACAGCACTGAGTGGACTTGTGAACCTGACGCAACGGCTGCTGCTTGGCAGTTCAAGAGAGGCCCAATGTTTCCAGGTCCGTTGTTTCTTCAGATCACAAAGAATGCAGAGGTGACGAACGTCATGAAGATTCTTGGCTTGGTTCACAAAGACAAATTTGAAAACAAAGAGGACTTGAAGAGTCTCAGATACGGGAAGGTTCGTGCAATTCGCATGTCTTTAGATGTCTGCTGTTTCTATGTTCGAGAAGAGACAGTCTCAAGAATTTAAGGCGTTCAAATTGACTACAGACCCGAAGTTAAGATGGTCTGGTCTTGGTTGATCAGTTTTGAGATTGTTGCGCCTGACTTCAGCTGATGATCATGGCGGATCAGGATCAGGACGGATCTCACATCAAAGGTCTCGTCGTCAACTTCATCCACTCCTTCTGGCCCAACCTGCTCAGACACGACTTCGTGGAGCAGTTCATCACACCGATTGTAAAGGTAATGATTGTTGGCGTTGTTGGCGATATAATCTTTCGCACCATTGTCAGTTTCATTGTGGGTTTTGTTGCGTGCAAGCGAGTGCAATATCATTCAATTGCTGAACAGGCGACCAAGAAAAACTACCCCGACATCAGCTTCTACACGCTGCCGGAAGTGGAAGAGTGGAAGAAGAAAACTCCAAAGTGGCACACGTGGAAACTCAAATACTACAAGGGTACGGAAAGATGTCCCCTGCTTCATAATTTTTCACTGTTGAACGCGCAATCCCCATCGTTCGGTCGGGCGCTTCATGCACTCACGATGGTGGAGTTTTGTGTGTGAAGGGTGTGCTTGTAGACGTGGAGGGGAAACCCATGCCAGACCTCGCCCCCCCCCCACCCTGCCCCAACAAAAAGGACCGTCCATGCGCATCGATCGATCGTGGATCGCGTGCTTTCTGTTATCCGGTCTCTTGTGTTGTGGTCACGTTTGAGCGACTGTTTACTGTGAACGCTTTCTTGTCAGGTCTTGGAACCAGCACACACGAGGAGGGCAAAGACTACTTCAGGAACATCGCCAGGCACCGAATTCCGTTCAAGTATGGAGGTGTGGAGGATGATCGCTGCATCAATTTGGCCTTCAGCAAGAAGAAGATTGAAGAGCGGAAAGACTGGCTCACCAACTGGATGGAAAGCAAGCACAGGCGCGAGGACTACGGATTTGACTCTGATGCCGTAAGTTTCACCGTGATTTCCCGATTCTGTGTGAATTGGCCTGCTCGAAAACCCAAAGTTCTTGTGCTTGGGCGGAAACCACTGTGAAATAAGTCGATTGCTTTTGTGTCACATCGCAGCGAGGTAGCTCATCTTGCCGCAACATGCTGACGTTGATTTTGTTTGACGTTTCAGAATGCGCTCTACACGGAGTCACGAAAGAACATGACCTACTCGGACTTCATCAATCGAGAGTTGATTCTGTTCAGTAATATGGACAACGAGCGCTCCATCCCCGCCTTGATGGATGGTGAGCAGTTGTTTCCCCTGAGATTTGTCTTCCAAAACATCGACGCGTCCATTTCTGTTCGAGACGCGCTGATGTGTATTTTTGTGTAAACATGAAGGAATTCTCGGAAACGTTCTGAAAACAAAGAAGACAGAGTGTCTTCCGCACTGTCATACAACGAAAGTTGAACATTTCCAGGCTTCAAGCCGACGCAGAGGAAAATTCTGTACGCCTGTTTCAAGAGGAAGCTGTTCAAGACGGAGATAAAAGTGGCACAGCTGGCCGGCGCTGTGTCAGAAGTCAGCGGGTACCATCACGGAGAGGTGAGCCACAACGATGTCTGGCGAGCAGCGACGTGTGCTCACTCAGCCTCAAACTGCTGTTGCAACAACTACTGTTTCTTTCAGGTGTCACTTCAAGGCACGATAATGAACATGGCAATGGACTGGCCTGGAAGCAACAACTTGAATCTCCTACTGCCCGTTGGGTCGTTTGGAAGCAGATTGAAACTGGGAAAAGACGCTGCTGCCGCTCGATACATTCACACCGTCCTGAGGTGAGCGAGCTTCGTCCAACTGGGCGAATTGCAGATTGGTTCAGCACGACTCAGTGCGCTTGTCAAACCAAGAACGATATTGGCCAGCGAAAGTGCGAGATGACGGAGGAAAGCCAAACTTGCGCGAGTTTTTGTTCCGAGTCGAAACTTGTGCGTACTTCAACAAGCCGTGACGTAACGTACTCAAACGCGCCTCTGTCCGCTTCAGTCCGATCACGCGGTGCGTGTTTCCGGCGGAAGACGAACCGCTGCTCAAGTACAAATGGGAGGAGAGTCTACGCGTCGAGCCCGACTGGTACGTGCCCATCATCCCCATGGTGCTCATCAATGGAGCCGACGGCATCGGCACCGGCTGGAGCACGCGCATCTACAACCACGACGTGCGCGAGATCGTCGCCAACCTGCGCCGCATGCTCGACGGCGAGGAGCCCAGGGAAATGGTGAGTTCCCGAGACTGGCAAATGGCGCACAGGGTCTGGGTTGGGACTTCGCGTCAGCTCACGCTCATGTTGATTTTGTTGTTCGTGCACGGAGGGTTGGGAATTCAAGAGGGGGTGTCTGGAAAGCTGGGCGTATTCGATTGACCCGAAACAGAGCGCAAATTTGCGGTTGGTGTGCAACCAATCGAACAGATTCGAGCACCCAAACACGAAATTTCCACCGCAAACAATGGAAGCTCACTTTTGGAGGGGCCTGTCCAAAACTCACCGCAAATTTGCAGTTGGTGTGCAACCAATCAAACAGAAATTACCACGCCTTTTGAAATTTCCACTGCACACAGTGGAAACTCACTTCTGATGGTTCAGTCTATTTCGGGTGGGTGCAAACTTGACCCGAAATTCGCAGTCCAATCAAAAAACATCCAAGGTTCAGTTTGTTTTGGGTGGGTGCAAACTTTACCCGAAATTCGCAGTCCAATTTAAATACATCCATGGTTCAGTTTGTTTTGGGTGGGTGCAAACTCAATCAAAAATTTGTCGAATCGAACACGCCTCTGATTTCAAGGCTTTGCTGAACCACATGAAAAGCGCCGAATGTCCCGTGTGATTTCAGTATCCGCACTACGAGGGCTTCAGGGGAACGATAGAGAAGCTGGACGATCAGCGGTTCGTCCTGAGCGGAGAAATCGCGTTGCTGGGTGAAGAGAAGCTGGAGATCACGGAAGTCCCACTCAAAACGTCCATCACCAACTACAAGGCGATGCTTGAGTTCATGATGACGGGGCTGAAGTCAGAGGAGGACGGAGGCGCCGCGAAGAAAGCAGCACCTGCCAAAGGGAAGGACAAGGACAAAGACAAGGAAGACAAAGCCAGCAAGAAAGATGCGCTTCTCATCAAGTAAGATGCGCGCTGCTGTTTGTCTTTTGCGCAATTTTGGAGTTTGTTCGACTCACATGACAGATCTTTTGAACAGTCACCAAAAATGTGGTCATCAAGTGGGTTCAGACTTTGAGAAACAATTGTTGTTTTCTTCTCGCCAGGGATTACTCGAACTACAGCGACACGAACACGCCCAAGTTTCACGTTACAATGACAGCAGAGAAATTGGCCAAGTCGATGCAGGAAGGATTGCACAAAGTGTTCAAACTGCAAGAGCCTCTCAACCTCACCAACATGGTGAGTTTTTCTGGGTCTGGAGTGAGTCAGTCGACTTCGTTGCATGGTGACAAGATTTCCGATACCGTGGTGCCGAGAAGACTTGTCATAAAGATTTGGATGGAAAACGTTCTTGTGGAAAAACGTACTACGTGGCAATGTGATTGCAGGTTATGTTTGACTCGCACGGAGTTCTGAGAAAGTACAACTCGGTGAAGGAAATCATGCAAGAGTTCTTCAACGTGCGGCTCGAGTTCTATCAGAAACGCAAGGATTACCTCGTCGGCTTCATGGCGGCCGAGATGCTCAAGATGGACAATGTGCTGCGCTTCATCCAGGAGAAAATTGACGGCATCATAGTCGTCGGTGAGTTGCTGTCAGAACCGAAGGATAGAGGACACCAGCCGGAGCGATCGGTGGCAAATTTGCACTTCTGGTTTGTTTTCGCGTGTGGTGATTTGATATTTTGTGTTCTTCTCAACAGAGAACAAGACCAAGAAGTTCATCTACCAGGTGCTCAAAGAGCGAGGATACGACTCAGATCCAGTGAACGCGTGGAAAGCGTCACAGAAGAAACTCTGTGTAAGGATGCTAATCTCGCATCGTGGTGTTGTCGCTGAGCAGTTCGCTCTGTGCATCGTCGAGCTTGAGTTCTTGCTTTGTAGCAGGTTGTAAAACTGAGTGTCGAATCTTGGGTTTTTCAGTTCGATGAGGAAGAGAAAGACAACACAGACGAACAACAGCAGCAAGAGGAAGGGGAGGAAGACGATGGTGCGCCATCTTTCAGTCAGTTCTCGTTTCCAGGGGATCTGGAGTGATTTCCCAACGGTTGTGTATGTGGATCTGTTTGTCTCCGCAGCCGAGGAAGACTACATGTACCTGATGAACATCAGGATCTTCGCGTTCACGAAGGAGCGTCGCATCCAGGTGGAGAAGGAGCGATCGCAACGCAGCGACGAGCTGTACAAACTGCGGCAGACGTCCATCCAAGACATGTGGAGGAACGATCTCGACAAACTTATGGAGACGCTCAAGGTCTGCCTTTCAACCGTTCTTCACTTCATAGAGATTTGCAGAACATTTTGTGTGTGCGTGCGTCTGTAGTGTGTGCACACTAGTGAGTCCCGACTGTCGACAAAATGCTGAAGACTCGTCACCTGTGCTCAGTGAAAGTCATGCTGTTGCAACATCCTGATGACAGATCAACTTCGTTCAGGTCTGGAATGTAGAAATTTTTGTGTACTTCAGACTGTTGAAGAGGACAAAGTTAAAAGACGGGAAGTAGAGCGAATAAAGGCGCAAAAGGAGGCGATGAAAGACGGGGATGGAAAGGGTCGCAAGAGAATGAAGATGGACAGTTTCAAAGGCGACACGGACCCGACGCCTGGTGCGGAGCGAGTCGAGCCCAACATCGAGGCGCTGCGAGCCCAGAACAAGGGCAAGAGGGCCAAGGTCAGTGCCGAAGTCTTCACAAATTGAGAGTTCCAAGCTGAAAGAACACACAACCACAAAATGAAACGATGCTATTTGTTCGTTTGATGGCCGGAGCACTTCACGAAACCCGGTAAACGATCTGTTGATTGAAGAATTTTCCCCTCGTAACGGAAAATTTGTTTGCATGCAGGCGCAAGGTGCGCTGGAGGTCAAGAAGGAATTCCGCGACGATGACGACGACGATGGTTTCGGACTCAACAAGTCTCTGAGCGATCGGCTGGGAGCCATGGGCGCCACCGTCAAATCTGAACCAGGCGTCAAGCCAGCCAAGGAGAAGAAACCCAGGAAGCCTCGAGAACCGAAAAGCTCTCCTCTGAAGGGCAAGAAGAAGGTACGTCACAACGTTGATCGTGTGACACCGTCTGGTCAGTGGCGCTTGCAATTGTACGTAAACTGCTCACAAGGCCCGACTGACCGCAAGTTTTGGAAATGGGGGTGACGGATTTTGAGAACTGTTCAGTGACCACATCTTGTGGTGGAGGGGAGGTGGTGGCTGCCAAGGAAATTTTCAGCAGCTGTCACCCCTTCCCGCATGGAAACCGGAATTTTTTTTCAGTGGTCCTTGGGGCCGCAGCCATCTGTGGTGATTGCGCTTTTTACAGACGCGCATCCTTTCAAATCTCTGCTTTCTTGCTGTACAGGGGAAAGGGACGTTGATTGAGAGATAAAATTCGCGGAGTTTCCCACGTGAATTGTTTTGCAGAAGAGAAACCCGTGGTCAGAAGATGAAGATGAAGACGACGACGACATGGACGACGACTTCGACAGTGACGATGATGGCGGCAACTTTGTGCCGGCGGAGAAACGGGAGAAGTCAGCAAGGAGGGGAGGTAGGATTTGATGTTGCAAGTCTTGAAATATTTCCCGAGTTCGTTCCTCAAAACAAATGGACATGTTCCATTTCTCCCGTTTCGTGTTTTACAGCTGCGGCGAAGGCAAAGTACACGTTTGATGATGATGACGACGACAGCGATGACATGCAGCCGAATGATGTCGACGACGGCTTCGCAGTCGGCGGCGCCGCTAAAGACAGCGACAGCGACGACGACTGGCAAAAGGAGCTGTCGGACGATGACGACTTCGGTCCGAGCCAGTCCAGCCAGAACACGAAGGGGTGAGTGAGGCAGTCGTGGGCATGTCTGACTTCTGCTTGTCATTTGATAGTTTTCGTTGCTTGTGTTTTCCACTTGGAATGTGCACGGTAAATGTGTTGGCACTTGACGCGTCTGTCGTTTGGTGTTGATTGGCAGTGTTATCCGTGCACCTTCGTCAACAGCACCGAAAAGGAAGTGAGCACACAATGTTGAAGTTGGCGTTTTTGAGCCTTTTTGGTTTTCTTTGGATAGTTTGCGTGTTTTCGTCGTGTTGAGGTTCGTTTCTTGCGGGGTGTCAGGGGCGCGTTTTTTAGCGTGGAGTAAAATTCTCACGCTCAGCGCCTTTGTACAACTCCACCCAACAAACGGGCACAGACAGTGCCTGTTTGTGAAAATTGAGAGAAACGGGCAACACGTAGACGAACCTCGTGCAAGATGTCCCTTTTTTGTCCCCAAAAAAGAGTGTCAAAACTGGGGTGTCTCTTTATCGCTGGTGTGTGTGCGTGTGTGTGTTTGTGTTGTCGGGAAGCATCCTTCTGATACATCGATGCCACCGCAGGTCCGACTCGGACGACAACTGGGACAAAATCATCGGGCACACTCCCGAGAAGACGACCACGACCACCACCAACAACGTCGCCGCCAGACCCGCGTCACCCATTTTTGGTACGTTCCTGACTGGATCCAAGCGAAGACTTGAGGGCGGGGCGAACCGCTGTTGAATTTGAACAATTTGTTCCGGGGGGGGGGGGGTCACGACAATAATCATTTTCTTGCGTTCAAACCAGCTGACAATTTGAAACTGTGAAGAATAACAACTCTGGTGGCCAGTTCTTTGTGTCATTGTTTGTCTGTGTTGGCTCCTGCGGAATAAGTTTGATGTGCGTTTCTAAGTTTTGAGAAGAAGAGACAACGTTGATTGTTCTGTTTTTGCGCGACATCAGGCGCTGACAGTGACGATGACGCGGTCCTCAACGACAAGCCGTTCGACTTCAACTCCAAACCCGCCGCGAAGAAGCCGGCCGCCGCCAAGAAACCAGCCGCGCCGAAACCCAAGAAAGGTGCGTCTGACACGGTCCTGTGCGTGCCATGGCGTATAAATGTTGTGCCCCTCCCCCTTTCTCTATCATGAAGGTGCAATGTGTTACGTGAAAGCCCCTCCCCAATGACATAAAACGGGAATCCCTTGTCAAGTCTCAACTCAGTGCGGTCGCGCGAGTGGAGCGTGCCGCTACTTGTTCTCTCCTCACAAAATCACATGAAGGAGACTTGTCGGTCGTTTTGGTTGACTTCGTTGCTGAACAATAGTCTGACGTGTGTGTGGATAGGGAAGACAGACGACAAGCAGCCTTCAATTCTGACGGCTATGAACAAAGCTAAGACTGTCGCCAAGAAAAAGGACAAGCCAGCTCCAAAGAAACAAGACGTGAACTATTTTGCGTCCGACTCGGATGACGTGCAAGTTGTTGAAGGTCAGCAGTGGTTTCAGGGTGTCTTGGGAAGTTTTCAGGGTGTCCGAAGAGAGCACATCAGCTTGTGTGTTTCCCTTTGGTTGACTCGAACATACACTTGAGAGTGATAGATACAAACACCCACAGTGCTTTCCGGACAGTACATTTGTTCGTACTTGGAGAGCTTGAACTGCTCGTTGCCAGACAGTTGAGATCAAGCATGGCTTCCAAGTGAATTTAGATTCGTAGCTGCGTGCCTTGACTTTGCAGCCAAGAAACCCAAGAGGAAAGCCCCAGTGCTTGATTCAGAGGACGAAAGCAACAAAGAAAACGAGGAATATTTTGCGGACAGTAGTCAGTCCACGGATGCTTCACCCAAAGCACCTGCGCCAAAAGCGAAGGGCAATGGAAAGGCAAAGAAAGGTCTCTGAGCACATTACAAAGTTGTGTTTGCAATGAGTCTTGAGTTCAGTGCTTTGGTGATTGGTCTTCCGCGTTCCTTGGTGCTCAGCAGTGGATGTGATGATGGTGTGGTGTGTTGGAAAGATAAGTGGTTTGCTGTTCGGTGAGAGGTACGGCACAGATCGAACGCCTGCTTGCACATTGGTGCGGTGTCACTGTGTGATGGTGCACTTGCTACAGTAATGTTTGTGCGGTGCGACTTCTGAACAAAGGTGTGCTGCCAGTCTGACCGAAACTTGTGAACGTGAAATCCTTCAGGTTGTTTCTGACTTGTCTTGGACGATAATAACGAAAAATTTCCTTCTTTTGCAGCACCTGCGCCGAAACGGAAGATAACCGACGATTCGGATGATGATGACATCCAACCGAAACCGAAGAAAGCAGCTCCGAAGAAGAAAGCTCCTGCAAAGAAGACGGTGAGATCACACCTTTGAACATTTGTTTCGTTTCTGAGTTTGTTTGCGCCGATTAGAAAAAATACTTGAAGACAGGTACAAGGCAAAAAAAACGCCCCTTTCATTTTGTTCTTTCTCATCGGCGCAACGATCTGTTGTCTTGTAACTGCAAGCTAAACGCAAGGTTTCTTGAAAATTTTGTTGGTTACAATTCCGAAACAGTTTCTGTTTGCTGTTGACCTTGGAAAGTTGGTGTTTGTTGGTTCCTAACAAGACTGCATGCCGTCTTCGTGCGCAGGAACCGTGGGACTCGGACGATGAAGCGCCCAAGAAGGCGGCCAAGAAGAAGAAGGCGCCGGCAGCGGGCAGTGACTCCGACGATGACTTCATGCCAAAGAAACCCAAAGCCAAGGCCAAGCCGAAGAAGGTTCAAATCCTTGAATCATGACGTTTCGTGGCCCCCCAGTCTGCACGAGTTCGCCTGGAGTCAGCCTGTTGTGAAGTCCCTGTTTGTCGAAGTGCAGTTGTAAGTTGGAGAGATCGCAGCAGGATCTGTGACACCGTTTGGTTTGTTTGCAGAAGAAGGCGGTTTCCGACAGTGACGATGACGGATTGGACTTGGACATGGATATCGCTCCGGTGGCTCCGAGAGGCGGTGGTGGCCGTGCGCGAAAACAAGTCACTTACAACTTCGGCGACTCGGACGACGAATCGGACTTCTAGTGGTTCGCTGCAGCGCCAAGACACGGAAATGTTCGTTTTGTGCTTTTGCACAGTTTTGTTCACTTCGATGGCAACTTGTGCGCAAGACATTTTGAAAGACAGTTGCATTTATGGACTTTGACTTGTCGTCCAGGTGGTTTTCCTTCCAGCTGAAAGCGGGGTTCCTTGTTCTGAGGTGTTTCACGACTGAAACACAAAACTGAGAAAGGAGAGACGAAAAAGCTGGGCGTCTCTGGAGGACTTGTGGGAGGCTGGAAAGTGACTGGAGTGGATAATTTTTAGTTTTGTAGAGTTTGAGAGGGCAAGTTTCTCAGACAGAACTGGAAAATCGACTGAGTTTTTGGTGATGACAGTATTGCTGCTGCAGAAAGTTCGTTTGTCCTTCGACGCAGCAGTGATGTGGTCCAAGGATATTTATTTGACTCAACACGACTGACGTGAGAACGTTGTACATATTTTATGGGTCTGCCTGGTTCTCTGACACGCGCCTGTGACGCAGAAGAATCAGTCGCCACGTGTCGACAAGATGACACGTGATACAGTGTTGTGTTCCTGTGAAGAAATGTCATTTAGACGGTTTTAAAACGTAACTTGTACAGTTTTGTGCTACATGGAAACCAGCAGTTGCCATTGTCATCCAGACCAATCTTCCAAGGTGTTCAGACCAGTGGCATTCGAGAAATAAAACTGTGCAAGTGGCAAACTTGGGCTTTTCTTGCGTCATTGTTTCGCTGAAACGACAGTATCGTTGACACCAGTTCGATCCGGAGTTGGCAAAGGACGAAAATCCAGATGTTTATGGAAAGAGTCGGGGGGAAAAGTCCAGTGACCCCAAATTTATTGAAACAATACTGAGGCTACTGATTCACAGAGCGGGTTGGTGCATGACACCGACAGCTTGGTAAGTCCTTTAAATTCTTCCCAAAGGGATCTAAGTGGAACTGACTTGTTCTTTTTTGCGTGTGCGTTTTTGAGGATCACAAACCCGGTACTGTTCACATCAGTGAGCCGAGTACGTTGTCCCGTGTGTCAGCTTGAGCCTGATCAATGCAACGATGCTGTAGAGTGTGATGATAACAAATAGAATCTGCGCGTGTGCTGGTACACTGGGGCAGATCCAAGATTTGGTCAGAGGCCCAACCCAAAGAGCGGTGGAATGTGGGCGAAGCGATTTCAATTTGAAAAATTCGCAAACGAAGAAAATTGTTGCACCTGCAGCACAAAATTAGGGAATGAACTTCACGTTGTCGAGGGCGGGGTAGGTGACCCTCCAAGTCCTTTGTTGTTCGTCCACTGAGTAACAACAAGAATGAGAGATTGTGAACCTGTTTATGAGTCGGAGAAGAGTTTGGATACGTAAAATCCTGCGAAAAGCAAAGCGTACAAGAATTCCAAAATGCAGAGACATTTGAACGCACGTACTTTTCAAAATTGTCAACCAAAATCAGAACCTCGTGTTCACTATTGGACATGTAAATCCAACTCGTATGACAGGTGGAGCATATGTCAGGGAGATGAGCAGGCTGAAACGGCTTCGCTTTTCAGTGTAACGTGTGTCCAGCTGTTACATCTGAACCTTGCGCGATAAAGTCGCACGATTGACTTCGACTACATCAAAACAACTGTTTTATTGTGAAACGTTACACCAAAATGCGGAACGGAATACGTGTACATTCGAATCGTCAGGATTCCGCATGACATCGCTGCAAGGTGCATCATTTCGTGAAAGGTACAACGTGCACGTTTTGATCACTTTCAGAAAGATTTTGCAACCGTGTTTCTGGTGCTGAAGAAACAGACGTGTGAACGTTTGTGCTCGAAACCACATTCGATCGAGGTGTGGGGAGCACGTCGTGGTCTTTCGACCAAATGTAAATGCTTCTCGAACCGGTGGGTTGTTCGGCATACAGTTTTTGCAGATGCCCGTTTCACAAAATTGAACATTCCTGAACTTTTAGAACACAACAGAGGCAAAAAACAGGCCGGACTTCCTTTGTTTTCGCGAACAAACCACAAGCGAGGACGCGACTGCTTCAGCAGATTTTGTTCTCAATTTCAAACGAAAGTGCAATATTTCGAAAAACGAAGACATTCCTCACTCTCTGTAAGTTGTTCCAAAAATTGAAAGAAATTGTCTACTTATCTGCATTTATTCTGGGCTTGGTTCTTTCAAGAAAGCTCAAGAAAAGATGGTCTTATTCTTTTTGTGACTGGTGCTACTTTTGCACTTGCCACTGGTTTGAAAATTTCCGCGAATTCCCAGTGTGATCCGCCAACATACATATTAATGAAAGAAATAGTGTGTCCGACAAAACGGAGGTATGCACCATCATCATTGGACATGCAGCATGGACATGATTTACAGCAGAAGAAAGACAGACATGTCGTATGTCTGCTGGCAGAGTCCCACATGATTAATTTTGTGGACATGGATGTTCCCAATGGAGGATTTATTGAGCTGTAATGAGCAATGTTCGCATCGAAAGAAAACATTGACGATTGTCAATTTTGGTGGTGCAGTGCGCGCGAGAGCTGCCGTTTGAACTGAGTGTCCATTCCACAATTTTGCAGAGCGAAACGCACATGGATTGCAGAAACAACCGCTGAAAAGGAAAAGCGCTTCTCTGGGATCCTTGGAACGCGTGAGTAGACTACGTGCAATCACACCTGCAGGGCGCATCACACGCATGCATACGGAATGTGAATACATGTACGAAAGGAGTTCGTTTTCAGATATTCTGATCTCAATCCTTGAATTCTGCGGGAAGGCAATCTCACAACATCATGTATGAACATGCAAAATTATATTTCGGTGCATCCTGAACAGCTGTTTGAGCAGATTCTTCACTCCAAAACCAGTGCGGCTTGGCCTTATTTTGCGATCTCAGGCAGCCGTGCGGACGTGACAATTCAAGCGTTGTTGCGCGTGGGGTGGGCACACCACCGTACATGGTTGGTGTGGTGGATCCAGGGCCCAGCCCACGCAGCTCAACCTCTGTTATTTTTCTCGACTGGAACCAAGTGGATAAACCCAGCACCACCACCAGTTTATTGTGGTGGGTTTGGTCTGGCGTGTGAAATTTGATGTCTTGCGCGAAAATTTCCTCTCTCTCTCTCTACATTTCCTTTTCGCACGAAAATTATTTTCCGCCTCCACACCAACGGGTGTGGCCAGTACTCTTGTTCAGACAGAAACAACGTTTATTTGTTATCTTTGACTGAGACCTCCGGTTTCTGTGTTCGACTGAGAACAAAATTTTCTGGTTGGGATGTCTTGCAATGCTTGTTCTTAAATCTGAAAATCACACAATGTTGGCTCAGTTGAACAACATATTTTGTTTACAAAAGACACTTTCCCTCACTTGTTTGCAGAGGTTCTAAGATGAGCGGAAATGGACCTTGGTCATCCTGAAAACCCAAGCGGGCAGCCACCTGTGATCCCGAAGAGAGATGGAATTCAGCTGGATACATTCTCTGCCACGTTGGAACCGACCAGCGAAGAAGGTGAGACTTGCAGTTTTGACGAAGCTGTTCCAGCACCCTGCATGGTCTTAATTAGAAACTGCGTCGGATGAATGCGCGCGCGCTGTTCGTGCGAGGAACCGAGAATCAAGAGGTGTTTGGTATTCTGTCTTTCAAGATGTGGATTGGTTCGCCTGGGAAGTTATTCTTGATGCTTCAGGGCTTGTAAAAAAGTTGGATTTTTGACCAGTGATCAACTAGTGATCAATCGTGCAGCAGGGTTCACATTCCCCTCAATTTTTTGCTGTTTTCTTTCACATTTGAACGGTTTTGAAAAGTTGTGTGTGATCTTTCCTTTTGTGCTGGGAATGCAAAGTCGCGACGTCAGGAAGTCTCAGGCTGTGGTCGAAAGACAACAGGACTTCGGGGCCAGATCATGGATCCAGAGTTACCCGACCGAGGAGAGAGGCTAATTTCAACATTGAAAACACAAAAACGGAAACAAATGTGCATCTGCAGCGCAAAGTCTGGGGTGTGAATGATAATTTTTCGTGGACATGGGGGGAGAGTCCTTTGGTGACCCTTTGAGATGGGCTTGAGTCTGGTGCACATGGTGAAAACAACATCGAAAAGGGCCTAACAACTTCAGGTATTTTGCGACAAATCTCTGCACCCCAAGCACATACGAGATCCTTTGTGGAAATAGTGAATGATCAATTCAGTCAAAGATAAGAGATATGGGTGAAGATCTCATCTTTACAACGATTGTCTCTGGCAAAATGATTGAAATTGTTCAAAACATCATTGCCTCTGTTCGATTACTCAGCTGCATGCCCTTGAGGTGCACAACAAAAGTTTTAAACTTGTTGTCAGGCATGAGTTGTGTTCGTGTTGCCGTGCCTACACGAGTATCTTTACATCGAGGTCCATCAGGTTTCTCCATGAAGAACGAGGGGTGTGTGTTTAATATTGTCCTCACCAAAACAAAGCTAAGATAAGCCACCTTGCTCGTTGACCTGTCGCGAACACGCACAAGTTTTGTCGAGATTTAGGACGTGATTTAAAACGCATTGTTTGTGCCAATTATGAATTTGCATTGAGGCTCATAAGGATCAACATGTTTGAGTTTTGAAGTGTTTGACTTTCCACTTCAAATTCGTCACGGCGAAGAAAACACAGCACGTTGCTTTTGATTGGAAGTAACGAACAAAGAACAGGATTTTCAAATGTCTGATAGTCTACGAACTGTCTGGAGACCAAAATGACAAAGAAGTCGACGGCTGCATTTTTGTACAAGTCGCACCCAGCCCTCGCGCAGGAGCACCCGGACGCGGCGCACCCCAGCGAACACCACCACTCCAAGGGGGAGCTCTGGAGGTCCCTCACTCTGTCCATCTCTCTCCAGAAGGAGGTGGATGAGAACAGTAAGTGGGAGGACAGGTGACAGTCAAAGGATTTTGTCAGACATGGTGCAAAGTGGGGAGTAGTTTGGATACAGACAGTGCGCCTTGTTTGGTTGTTGGCGTGCATGAAGGTTTCGCCATGCATGTATGTAGCGTCAGACCCAGAGCTAGTTGGACCCCTTCCCGTTCCTTGAACTGCAGGGGGTTCCTCACCCTGAAACCGAAATATTTTTCCTTACAACAGTCATGAACACCAAACATGTTATTTTTTCTGTTTTTGCAGCTTCGCTGGTCAAGAAGCAGCATCGAGTTGACTTGAAGACAGCGGTCAAACTCAGAAAGGCTGTCATCGTTGTTTCATGGATCTCAATCATCGTCCTCAGCTGCCTTGGCGTCGCAACTCTCAGTGAGTCACCAAATGGATCTTACGCCTTCTTTTCTGCAACAGCACACGTATACAGTATGTTGATGCAAGCTTGTGTGAGGACTCCTGTTGTCCTTCATGCATGCGTGTGTTTTCCCGTTACACTTTTGGTATGGCAGTTGGTTCGAAGAAGCTGGGATCAATCCAGATTGGGACCAATCCTTACTTTTGGGTCCTCTGTGGTGGACTGGCCCAACTCCGAATCAAAAGATTCATTTGCTTGAGTGTCCTTAATTCACCGAAACCAATTTCTTTGAATGTCATGTTTTCTTCGCAGCGTTGGGAATATTGGACGACAGTGCGGCTTCATTTGCATTTGCTGTGAGTATAAATTTTTCATTTTTTGTCTCAAAAGTAGAGTAGATTTGAATCATGCAGCTGTGCAAAATTTGTGGTTGTGTGCACAACTGCCACGAAAGGTTCTCATTATAACGTAGTGAGCGATTTTGAAAGAGCAAGCAAACAACAACGTTAGATTCTTTAGTCACGCGTCGGTTTTCATTGTCGGTCGTTAGAACTGTTGATGAGAGTGAACTTTCTTGTCTGGGAGAGCACAAAGATAAATTTTATGTCGAGCAGTTTGTTTCGTATCCGTACGCATTTACTCGCACTCAGATGTTTTTTGGTCTCACAATCTGAGCTCCATGGTATATGTGCTTTCTCGGGCGGGGTAGTACGAGGCATATAGTCCCAATCAATATCTCACATGTGGTTCAACACACAACCTTCAATGCACATGTCAGGCTTCTTTGACGTCTTTTCTCAATGTGGCAAAAGTTTGACCAATCAGTGATTGCAGGATATTGACCTACAACCCTCTTTTTCAGGAAAGATGTCTCTGGGTAGCTAAAAATGACAAGAAAGTTGTTCACAAACTTTTGTCAAATTATTCTTCTTTCCCATCTTACTCTGGGGTATCAACAGAAGAACTAAAATTGAAAAATTTAAAGCCAAACTTTCACCAAAAAATCCTTATTGTTTGAGGAAATAGATGTATTTTGTCCATTTCAAAGCTCATTCTTGGATCTTTCTTACCATGCCTCGTACGATGGGATGACAAGGACTTGTCCACTGGACCAAAAACAAACATGTTTTTCAAGATTTCTCGATTTTTCACGACTGAAGTGACAGCAGTTGTCGGCCTTGGATGCGGACAGGACGCTGAATTCCTTATTTCGTGTTGAATTTCAGTTGGATGCAATATTAGACTGTCTTTCTTCCGGTGTGGTTATTTGGCGGTATTCGGGAGCCGTGCACACCCTTTACTCCGTAAAACGAGAGAAACTGTAAGTTACGCCAAGCGCACGTTGTCGGGGTGTGTGTCGTCAAAGTCTGTCAACCGATCAATGCACAGAACCAAGCGCAAAGTTTTCTCACAAACCACAAGCAGATTCTTGACGGTTATGGGTTGGTGTAAAATCTTTCACAAAGTTCCAAATTCATCAAAGAACCGAAAAATTTTCAGTTTGCAGACTGTGACGACAAACTTCCTCGACATAGTTCCATAAGGACACTTTTCAACTGTTCCCTTTTCATTTCCAGTCTGGACTGCAAAAGACAGACCTGTGCGCGCAGAACGGCACCATCATGCACTGTCTCTTCTATTCTCAATTGAAATGTACCTTAACTTTTCTTTCTCCTGCTCTCTGCCGTGTAGCTAGATGCAATTCTGGATTGCCTATCGTCCGTCGTGGTCGTGTGGCGGTTTGGTGCAGCTTCTGGAAAATTGTATTCGGTGAAACGGGAGGCGGCGTGAGTAGCAGTGGACGCACAGTGGTCTGGGAGATCGTGTCGTTGCACCTCTAGCTCCACGCTTTTCCTGCAAAGTTCTTTCGTAAATGGAGCTTTTCAAATAAGCACTGGATCTTCTTCTGCCACATCATAAGCAGCGTTGTTCCGAATGTAGTCACCGAGCCAGATGTTGATCTAAGTTTGCTTGGGACACCAGAGGATGGCTGATTGTATCAAAAAATAATTCTGAAGATGCACAGAGAGCAAGCAGCAGGATAAGGATTTGTCTTCTCGAAGGTTCAAGGGTCTTCACAAAGGTTGTCCCCACACAACCAATTTTTAGTCAAGGGCATGCCTCTCCATTGTGGACAAAGGTTCTGTGGCGAAGTGGGTGTGTTTCCGTCATTCCGTCAGCAAGGCAAGACGAATGTGACCTGTGTCTCCACGGCTGTCCGTGCTTGTGCCCACAACACCTGTTGTGGGAAGGTCCCGAGTCTCAGGCTGTATCTGGAACCCCCTGACTTTCTCCCAATACCAAATGGGTCGCATCAATGCCCTGTTGCAAGCTGTTCATTCAAGAAGCCTTCGCCGGAAGGGACACATGTGGGACGAACATCACCTGCTTGGTGTTGCACAACTTATTTTCACGGACACACACTATCGGGTGGAAAGTCTTGTTGACATTGCAAATGCACGAAAAGGCTTCACATTTTTAGGTTATGCTTGACAAGTTTCTGCTGTTGTTCAATCTGTGAACTTTCTGAGCCGCAACAAGCGTCCAAGGTGTGGTTTTTGACTGCACAATTTTCCAATGCTGCCGACTCCGAGACACGCAAAATTGTCACATTTTTCTGTCATGAACGTGACAATGTGGTGCTTTGCCAAAAACGAAAAATTTCCTGCGTCTCTTTTTCGTGAACGTCTGCAACCTCCCCAGACTCCACACACACACGTATACGTGCGCCTGACTGCAGAATCAAGTGTCTATTTTTCCAGAGCGTGCCTGGTGCTCGGATGCCTGTTTCAAGTCTCCGCCATCTCCATCGCAGTCAAGTCAGGGTTGGCCTTGGCAGATCACACCACACCAGGATCCGTAAGGAATGTTCTTCGCCGTGTGACTAAAAAGACCATTTGCGTCAAACTTCTTGTTTTTTGGTTTGTCAACATCTGCTTATTTGCAATGTAGATGTGTTCAACACAGTTCTTTCTTGTCTCATTTGTACAGGAACAAAACACGCAACAACAAAATTTCAACTTCACATGATGTGAACATTTGTTTCAGGATGAGATCCTGTTTTACTTCGCACTGACCAATGGCTTGGTCTGCTCGTGCCTTGTTTTTGCCAAAGTGTACTTGGCCTATCAACTGGAGAGCAAATCCATCCTGACTGATGGTAAGCACGTTTTGAAAACTCAGTCCTGCTCTGTTTCCGTGTCGCCCTGCACGTCCAAGACTCGCCCCTGGTCCTCTGTCGCCTTGGCAGAGCGGTGTCGGGTTCTCCTTGTGTGAGGAGAGGGCCATGCGTCGAGCCAGAGCCCCTCCTTCCGATGCCCAGATTCCCTTTCCTGAGTTCAAGTCCCACCCTCGGGCGCCAGTTCCCCGCACGTCATGACAGAAAAATCTCTCAGCAGATCACTGCAATCACACAACTCAGCCAATTGGTCCACAAATTCACAAGGTCTGCACGTTTGCTGTGGACATCCGAAGGATATCGTACTCTGTGCACAAAGTGAATCACAAGAGACAATCTGCATGGCTCTTGTAGCACTTGAAATGCTTTTGAAAGTGTGGTTCGCAACGAATGTCCCGTGCTCTTGATTCGTGTTGCCTCAGAAGATTGCAGTCGCTGTACGCGTACTGTAAATCCGTTGTCGTGATCTTTTTCAGCTGTGAACTCGCTTATTGGTGCAATTTTGGCTTTCTCCATTCTCGTCAGTGAGGTTGTGTACAAGAACAACCGTGAAATCTGGCAGATAGATCCCATTACTGGGGCCGTCTGTTCAGTGCTTCTTTCGCTGTACGGCGTCTGGTAAGAACTTTCGTTTGTTGTGCCTCTATAGCGGCTGCCAACGGCACTCAGTGGGAACTTTGTTCGTGCTACTGGACCCTGAAAACATCCAGACCAACGAACTGGATCAACACAACCGGACCAGTGCAACCAAACAGAACAACCAGACTGGTACAACCAGATTGGTACAACTGGGTCCAGTTTGGCTGATTTGGTCACAGTGATCTGGTCTGGTTGCGCTGGTCTAGTTGCATTGGTCTGGTTGTACGAGGGTCTTCTGCAAAGATTCCTTCTTTCATTCATATTTCTGCGCAACTTTTTTGAAGGACACTGATTTATTACCATGACAAAGAAGACATGTTGGTTGCATGCTTTGCCCACAGGGAACTGGTGAATTGTATCAGATGTTTGACTTGTGAGGGATCCAAGTTGGGTTACTGAGTGTGAGTGTCATTTGTCTGTGTTGTGCAGCAGAGTCAAGTTGCATTTTCATTGATAGATTTATTAGTTTATATCCTTGTTTATGTCATTTTTGGAGTGACATTG